>Ga0214543_1000596_pt1 | contig 62053 bp, 32 predicted proteins | sample CNSS2metaG_FD_160094 | JGI IMG/M metagenome (GOLD analysis project Ga0214543, IMG submission 160094) | Root nodule microbial communities from cowpea collected in UCLA plant growth center, Los Angeles, California, USA - CNSS2 | ecosystem: Host-associated > Plants > Roots > Nodule | place: USA...
AAATTATAAAATTATAAAATTATAAAATTATAAAATTATAAAATTATAAAATTATAAAATTATAAAATTATAAAATTATAAAATTATAAAATTATAAAATTATAAAATTATAAAATTATAAAATTATTTTTTATAAATGTTATATATTTATTTTTAAAATTGACATTATTATTAATTATTTTTTAAATGCAATTAGAAATTATTAGATTTAATTATAAATTAAATATAATTCGTAGATTCATTTATTAAATGAAATATAATTATTTAAAATATAATTATTAAATATTTTTAAAATATATATTAACATTTATATAATTGGAATTTAAATCTAAAATATTTAATATTTTATTGCATTTTAGATATTAAAATCTAAAATGTTTTTTATTTAGATGTAAATTGTATAAATATTAGTATACTTTTCTAAAATATTTTTAATATTTGTAGTATTTTTAAATATCAATTTCAAAAGCATTAGTGTTTTAGAATATAAATATTAGAGGAAAATATTTAATAATTTTATTCTAATAATATTTTGAATAATTGTATTTTATTTAAAAATTAAATCTAAGAATTATATTCAATTTCTAATTAAATTTAATAATTTATAATTTAATATTCAAAAATAATTAATAAAAATGTCAATTTTAGAAAAAATATTGTTATAATATTTATAAAAGATATTAAATTTTGTGTTAATTTAAAAAAAGAGACAAAATTGATTCATTTTAACCAAAATTGATACTAAAATGAACAAAAATAACCAATATAGAGACTAAATTAAACAAAAACGTTACCAATATATGGATTAAATTGAACAAAAGAAATAACACAACCACAAACTGACAGATGACACTCACATTGCCGCATGACACAATTATGACTTACACGTTGATAATTTTTTAAAAATTTAAAAAAAATATAAAAAAATTTAGAAAATCAGGAGCCGACACGTGACACACACCGTTCAAAAACGTTAACTATTTGAATACCGTTAGTAGAAATGACCAAATTGATTAAAATTTGATGAAAATGAGGACTTATTTGAATACATCAGATAAATGAAGACCAAAGTGATCAAACACAACAAAATTAGGGACCAAATGTGTATTTAAGCATAATATTATTAATTCAATAGTAATATATACATTTTAATTTTTACACTTACATACATACATATATATTAAATGTTGTAGTTATTACTTTTGAACTAATATTAAATTCTGTTACGATTTTATAGTATTTAATAATTTATTTAACACCGTATATTTAATGTCAATACTATAAGTATTATAAGAATGGTATGCTATATGACTTGCGGATAAAAAGAAACATGAAAATACAGAAAAGAAGTTGCATAGATATATGTTGAAGATGGAACAGAGAAAGGTTTGAGTCTTGTAGTGTTTATTGTGAAATTAATGTGGTGGCAAGCCTCCTCACATATGCAATGGCTATGACTCCATAATTAAGCCTTGTGAGCAAGTAAAACAATAACAAATCGATAAATTTAACGTAACTTCGTTTAACAAAATTTATGAGCATCATGGATTGTAGCAATACCTCGTGACGTGATATTTAACCAAAATCCACACTAAAAGATATGAAGCATTTTGATGAAGTCATGGAATGCCCAAAGTCTATATCAGTCAACACTTAACTTTCTCATAGAGATTCCACATGCAATGCACACCACACACGTATTCTGTATCTTTCCACAAATATGGATCCCCTTCAAACAATCCTATATCATAATTTTTCTGGAAAAACCGCGTCTTTGAACTTCCATTTTTTCACTGAAATGGTTGAGAAGAATTTTGAAAGAATGTTTCTATTGAGAAGAGTTATGGCCTTGTATCATCTGTGATTGTCCGGGTATCTTTTGCAATGAAGCTGGAAGTGTTACTTACATTTACAGTGGGTCCATGAAGATTCCTTCATCAAAAGAATTGCTTTGGATTGTGAACTTAAATATCACTGCCTTCCCCAATTTAGTGAATTTGGATCTAAGTGGAATGGGTCTTAGAGGAAGCATCCCCACAGAAATAGGCTCACTTACAAACCTTACCTCTCTTGTCCTGTCCAACAATCGTCTCCAAGGTAAGTTGTTGCAATTCTCTTCATCGCATTATCCCTTACAAATTCTATCAGCTTCAATCCCATCTACAGTCAATCATTTAAAGAATTTAGGGTTAAATATATTTTTGATCCCTCAAGTTTTAGTGAATGAATTTTGAAATTAGTTATTCTTCGAAACTTTATACCAATCTAGTCCTTTATCTTTAAAAATACATGAATTTAGTCATTCTTACCAAATTTTGTTAAGATTATTTGACATTTTAAACGCATTTTTTGATAATAGTTTAATTAAAATTGAAGCAAAGATGTGTCAATCAATTCAAACAATTCAAATACTATTATGAAATGCCCTTGAAACCATCCGATAAACTTAACAAAATTTGGTTAAAAAACTAAATTCATGCATTTTTAAAAATGAAGGACTAAATTGGCATTTTTAAAAATGAAAGACTAAATTAGTCAAAAATTTTGAAAAGGAACTAATTCCAAATTTCACTAACTTGAAGAACAAAAAACATTTAACCCAAGAATTTAAACACTCTCTATCTCGAATCAAACAGTCACCGGGAGAATACAATTATCTCTTTCTTGCTCTCATCTATCTGCAGGTTCAATCCCTCCTACTTTAGGTCGATTGGAGAAATTGGTACATCTCTATCTTCATTCTAATCAAATAGAAGGCCACATACCCGAAGAATTAGGAAATTTGTCCAGATTGGAACTTTTGCAACTATCTCATAATAAGATTTCGGGTTTATTACCTCCAAAACTTTTGGAAATGGACCAAATGTTTTCTTTAAATCTCTCGTCAAATCAATTATGCGGTTCAATCCCATTAAAAACCATGAGATGTCCCTTTGCTTCAATAGTTGATTTGAGCCATAACTTGTTTAATGGAAACATAACCTCTCAAATTGGTTGTGTACATGACCTTGATCTTAGTCACAATTTTCTTGATGGTGAGATTCCATTTCTTTTTACATGGAGCTCCGAACTTAGTCGATTGGATCTCAGTTATAATAATCTCTCAGGTAAAGTACATAAGGAACTTGCTAGTCTATCATACATAAACCTTTCATACAATTCCTTTGATTTCTCACAAAATCTTGACTCAGTATCAGAGGTACCAAACTACTGTTTTTTTCATGAAGATTCATTAATCAATGATCACCGCATGCCCAATTTCACATACTGCCACTTGCTCAACCAAACAAATCCTCAAACTAGGAAAAGTAAGCCTGTAATCATGTTAATTGTCCTTCCTATCATTTTCTTCAATCTTTTACTACTCCTTTCAATATTATATTTCTCAAGATGTAAGCCTAAGAAAAAGTGTGAAGGAATAGCAACAAAGAATGGAGACTTGTTTTCTATATGGAACTATGATGGTAAAATTGCATTTGAGGATATCATTGAAGCAACCCAAGACTTTGACCTCAAGTACTGTATTGGGACAGGCGCATATGGCAGTGTTTATAGAGCACAACTACCCAGTGGAAATATTGTTGCATTAAAAAAGCTCCACCGTGTGGAATCTCAAAACCCATCATTTGACAAAAGTTTTAGGAATGAGGTGAAGATGTTAACAGAAATCCGTCATAAAAATATCGTAAAGCTTCATGGCTTTTGCCTCCACAACCGGTGCATGTTTCTGGTATATCAATACATGGAAAGAGGTAGTCTATTTTATATTTTGAATAATGAGGTGGAAGCTAAGGAGCTGAATTGGAGTAAGAGGGTAAATGTCATTAAAGGGATGGCACAAGCTTTATCCTACATGCATCATGATTGTACCACACCAATTGTTCATCGAGATGTAACAAGTAGTAATGTTCTATTAAACTCACAATTAGAGGCTTGTGTCTCAGACTTTGGCACAGCTAGAGTCCTTGATCCTGATTCTTCAAATCAAACCTTGGTAGTTGGCACCTATGGCTACATTGCTCCAGGTTAATATTACTAGAACTACAATATTTTTATCAATCTCTAAAATTGATGTAATAATATATTTTTATAAGTTAACTTTTTTTTTTTACTTTTCTTATCCATAACAGAGCTTGCTTATACATTGAGTGTGACAGAAAAGTCTGATGTTTATAGTTTTGGAGTGGTGGCTATGGAAACGTTAATGGGAAAACATCCAAGAGAGTTAATCTCATCTTTATCCAACCCAACTACTCAAAATATGTTGGTGAGCGATCTTTTGGATTCACGTCTTCCTCTCCCTCTTCAAAAAGATGCTCCAGATATAGATCTTGTGGTAAATATAGCACTATCATGTTTATGCTCTAAGCCAAACTTGAGGCCATCAATGCAACAAGTTGCTGAGAAACTCTCTAGTTTCAAATTACAATTGCCCTTCCATGAAGTTTCTATCCATCAAGTGATCGGTCAAGACATATTTTAACTTTCATCTATGTCTCAAGAATGACATCTAGTGTGACAAAAAGTTAAGGGAATTAACAATGCTTTGCATATTTAAACTAGTAAGAAATTAATGATGTTTGCTACGTTTTTTTTATCAATAACGAATCGTAGAACATAAATGGCATTCATCATAAGTTGGTAGCATACTTTTTAAATATTAAAAATTAATGATGATTATGGTTTAATGTTATGATTATGTGTGGTCTTTAATCTTTAGTTTCGGGTAGCAATTATGATTAATTGAATTTTGATTTAGATTGCAAATAAAGTTATTTGTTAAATTTCAATTTTTATTACTTTAAATGAATATTATAATTTATTAGTTTAATTATGTTTTGAGTAGATAAATTTGGAAACTTTCACTAGAGTCCCTATTAAACTTTTGTATTTTTGTTGTTTATCTGAGTTCTCAAAATTTTAAAATTTTTTAATTAAGTCCATGTATTTAGATGATTTCGTTAATTATATGACATGACAGTCCTTTCTAGAAAAGAACAAAGGATGCCTAGTGAAGACTTGTTCATCAAGCAACAATAGGATAAAAAATGGGAAGAAGAAAGGATAATAAAAAAGGAGGCACAAGCTTGAAAATATATGCTCATAAATTAGCTTTTTTACCCATTTATAACAAACCTACGGTGATCAAAGTCATGCCTATAGTCTTATTGTTTGTCTACGCAATACTCCTTTGTTTTTCTTTGATCATTGCATCTTTAATTTAATTGTTTGATGATTTGTGCAGGTGGGTATTTGACCATGAAGGTAGACCTCCAAATTTTTTGATAATAAGATATTGGCCTCTTCTAGGATCCAAATCTCATTTTAGTAAAATTTCTATGTTTATGTTTGTGTATAGGATCTTCTACAATTTGGGTTGAATTCTCTTCAAACATGGAAGAATGATAAGGAATCATCAAGTAATACGAATTTGAGAACAATTTCTCTTTAAGAAGGAAAGTATAATAGAAGATTATCTCTTGAACTTCGAGTTGTACAAATTTGAGAACAAATTATCTTCAAGAAGGAGAGTATGATATAAGACTATCTTTTGAACATATATAAGAAGAACTTGACAAAAAAATATTTATAATTCAAAGAATCTATGACAAGGTCAAAGATACAAACACATCTCCTTAAAGCTTATAATGTTCCATGAAGGAGAAAACTTAAAGAACATGAAAATCATGAACACAATTGAAGAATAGTTATTAGGAAAATTAGTTTATGTTTCTATGTTTTTAGGTTTTGAGCTTTCTTCTAGAAATTAGTTTATGTTTTTATGTTTTTGGACCTTGTTGGGCTTTTTTTTAGAAATTAGTTTATGATTTTGGGTTTGGGCTTTCTATTAGGTTTTATAGGTTTTCATAAAATTATGTGTTTATATATAGAGGTACAAAAAATTGATATAAACACTTTTAGTCATATATTAAATTTTATTTCATTAAAGAGAAATTCTCTTTGTTTTTTGCTTAAGCCTCACGTTCTTATCAAAGTTGATATCTTTGTGACAAATTTTTCTTGACTTATCAATCTTATTGATTGTGGCATCTCTATTATCGATTTTTTATCAAAGATTAAAAAACCTTTGTGGTAAATCTTTACTTAACTTATCAATCGCTAGATTATAATGTCTCTCATCCATTATGTGTTCTCTTATTTATTTTTGTTGTGTATCTTAAAAATTCAAATTCAAAAATCATCTTACTCTTTCTTAATTAGGATCGTATCATAAAATAAATATTTTAAAGTTTGAACAAACTGAAATGTAACATTAGAAAAAAAGAGAGGAGGATTACGTCACTTTGTATTTCAAGAACTAGATTAAAACAAGAGGAAAAAGTATATAATATTACGCATACATAGTTTTAAAGATATCAACCTAAGTAAAAAATATTTACTTCTATTAGACATTCATACTAATAGACAAATCAAATTAGTCTAAAACTATTACAATAGACATATTTACAAAACTATCAAATGATCCTTCCAATAGATGACATCTACAACCACCAAATACAATATCATAGAACCAGTTTTAATACATTAAGATCTACAAGCAAGCATGATTGTTTTAGAGAATGGACTTCCTGAACACATGCAGGATTCACCTTGTTATCAATCTTTTTCACTTCAATCATCTTGTCATTTTGAAGTGATATCTAACATCAATGTTATGTCCTACCATATTGCACATGATTTGACTCAAAATTTTGCATTCAAAATATTGCACAAGGTAACTAAAAAACATTTAGGTCAACCTAAATTTTTATTCTAGACTACCCTATACAGAACACAAATGTCTATTTTCAGATTCTCCAAATCACATATATACTACAAATCCTGAAAATAATTCAGAAAATGAATTTAAATTACGTTTCCAGAAGACATAATCCGATATAACTTAATTGTATAATGAATTTGTTAAAAAAATTATAAAAATATATGAAGACGCAGCAAGATAATGGGAGAGAGGATGCAACATAAATTGAAACCAAAGAAATAAATAATCCATATACATGCAGTGTAATAATTTTTTTTGGAATCTTCTTAGAATATACATTTATTTTTGTCATACTGCAGTATACTTCGATATAATTTTATCCAATAATTTATTTTCTTGTTTTTCATGTCTATGATTTTGCCAAATTTTATTATTTTTCTTTTTTACTTAAGATTCTTTTGATAAAAGAATGCAATATATTAATAAAAATAAAATACCACATCCAAAGAAAATTCCTGTCTTTTTTCTCATGATTTGAAGGACAGGGCATCAGTCTACAAAGAACATCCCACACGAGGTTGTTGTCATTACATCCCACGTAATTATAATTTGATTTCTCTTTTTTAATCTAATTTTTATAATTTCAGAAATGAAAAATAAAACTAAACCACAAAATTAACTAAAATATTACAGTTTAGAAAAAGAAAAAACTAAAATATTCCAGGACCACATTCAAACCCTCACGTAGTTTCCATGGGAAACAAGATTAGCAGTTTCGAATACAAGCACACGCACACACCCAGCAGAGAGAGGGAATCTTGAAAATGTCATGGTGAATGGTAAAAGCTGTACTAATAATGAATTTTACAAAACTTGTCTATTGACAGCATAACATTTGGGATTTATGAACAAGGAACAAATAATTTAACGGACAAAACAGCTCTATGAATAACTCAATGGAATCGTACTTTCAAGTGAGTTTACGCCATATCCCTCCCTTGACTGCCGTTAAGCACTTCACTCGTCGGAAAACGAAACCAACCTTTGGAGGTCTTCCGTCAACAAGTGAATTTTCATATATCTCTTTGCACTCTTGGATGACCTTTTCAACAAAAATGACATTTGTCAATTACAAAATCAATCATTTCACCAGCCTTCATGAAATAGTTTTACTTGGATGAATCTTCAATTAATATGTTATGGCCTCCTCTTAGAAGTTGGGACTAACTGATTCCCTCCCATAAAGATTCCCACATAAATAGATTCACCAGAATTTAAAGTACAAGCCACTTTCAATTGTTAATTTATAGGTTGGGGAATATCTTCAATGAAGAAATTCATGCATTAAAATCAGAACACTAACGAATTCCAGCAGTCAACTTGATTACAAAAGAATAAACCAAACCAAAATATGTGCTTATCTTGATGATATTTCTTGAGTTTAAAGTAAAATTTACCTCTTTGGCATCTTTCCGAGGAATGCCTTCTCGTAGATTAACAAGTTTCTCAACAACTTCAGGCTGCAATAGTAAAAAAATATGTTTATCCACACGATAGAAATCTTCATTAGTTTTGAAATTCGAAGCATATAGAACTAGTAGAAGTAAATTTTCTAAGCAAAAAGATAAATTATGTAATAACTTGAAACCCATCCCAAAGAATATTTCGGACTGCTTAAAGAACTCGTACTTTCGTTTGAAAAATGCAAATATTGAAATTAGATTAGACAACATGATTTTACCGGGCAGTCAGGTTGATGTTCAAGTATATTTGTATAGATGAGTGTGAAGGTATCCAGGCTCTCTGCTGAAGCAAGTTCCCTCAAGTCACTAAGTACACTCACTCTATTTTCAACTTTCTAATCCAACATGAAGAAATTAGAGTAAGAAACTTGAGCTGGAAGTCAAGATTAGAAGAAATGGAACTGGCATAATATCCACGTTAGAGAGCAACAGTAAGAAAAGTTATACAAGGAACTTACAGAAACACTGATATGTTCCCTAAAGAAATCCATGATAACCTCCTCATCTAGTCTCATCCGTTCTATAGTTTCTTCCTTAATATAATTTTTCTGGAATTAAAATATCAGTGAGATAATCAAGTCAAATAAATACAAAGCTCTTGTTAAAAGAAAATCTGCACAATTTTAGTTCATAAATAAAAAACAGCAACTGATTTTATTGACAACAGAACCTGTGTTAAGAGATGATCAACATAAACAATCACTGTTTCTTCCAGGCATGCTTCAACAAATCTCCTAAAAGATCGTTCTTCAATATACCTTAAATATATGAGTAGTTGAAAGTTAGTTTTCCTCACAAATAATATATTTAACAATAAAAATTCAAATAAATGCAATAGAAGTCATTCGCACTTACAGAAACAAAATTCAGATCTTATACAACGGAAATTTTATAGCTAATCTGCTATGAATAATTTAAGAATATTGGAATAAGATATGACAATAAAAAAAGGTAAACAATAATATACTGAGAGAAGAATAAAAACAAGTATTGCCACCAAAAATAATCCCGAAAAAGGAAACTAAATTCCATCAGATAGGAGAATTTAGTGTAAGACTTGTCTTTGGCTGTTTAGTTCAGAAGTCTTTGTTTTGGTATAAGACATGGCTACAAACATACAAATTCACATGTATTATGTACTATGAAATAGAATATATTTAAATGTGAATTTTATTTTCATTTTTATTGTGTTAACAAACACACTAAAGTGCATGCAGCACCGATGTCTAAAGCAAGAAGGCCTTTTACTGTAAGTGAGAATGGAAGAGCTTGACAGCAACTATATTTGGATAATCAAGATTAAACTTACTTAAAGATTAAATGAGCACTTAAAAACTGCACATCACTTTGTTCTAATCTCAGTCATCCATATAAATAAAATCGTACACTTTGTGCTTGCTTCTATTACTCTGAAAATAAATATACTCTCACTTGTTGTGAGCACAAGAGTGGTGGTGGGGAATTTCCATCTCATGCTATGATATAATATTTTTGCATCTATCTGCCATGTACAATACAGGATCAACGAGTTTGACAACCCTGCTAAACCTTAGAAGTTTAGCAGTCTATAAAAAGCGGATGTGGATCCCTGCTGAACAGGTAACAGTTTCTACAGAGATACACGAGAAAGTGCCACAGCACATACGGAAAATTAAACAAGTAAAATTACATAGACAAGAAAATATACTCACATTTTAACATCGCCAAAATAATCACCAAATGTTGCGACCAAGTACTCAGTAACCTGCCCCTCACTCCATTCTGATAAATGCAAAGAAATGAAAACTCAAGTTTTGCACCAAACAAGGTGCTAAAGCATTCAACTAATGATGTACAAAAGGAAACATAGTAAATTTTACAATGAGGATAATGTACAGGATAATGATTGATAATAGTACAACATTAATCAAAATATGCAACTACTTAGCAGCAACTATCAAGTACAAGAAGTGTAAACTGGTATTATCACAGGCTTTAAAACACTTGACAATAATTTGCAACCTATTATATCTTGAAGTTAAAGACAGTGTGCATTTCCTATTTAATTATATGAATGTATTGCAGGAAAGTACAGTTCCAAAAATAGGAATACTGCTAAAAGAAAAAAATCCCATGTAAAAGTTATAAGCATAAACCAGAAAGACCCACTAGTTAATTGTAAAAACTTATTTTACCTTTCTGGTATAGCTTCACCAGTAACTCCTGGACACCAGGATCTTCAAATATCACACTAACAGTTTGATGCACAGCTTCCTATCACCAAGAAGAAATTCAATGTATGAGAAGTCAAATTTCTTCCAAGTATAATATATTCATAAAAATTGTAATTGCAGTGAACTTGTCTGATTTTAATATGAAAGTATGTTGTGTAAACTATCAGAAAAATGAAAACTGATATGTAAAATTTAGAAATAAAACATCTGATTTTCCACTTTAAGTCATGGCTTCAAATCCTAAAGGTTTTATAGATTTACTCTCCTGAAACCCCACTAATTAAAGACTCGTGCACTGAGTTGCCACCTTTTATTACGAAGCTTTGTCACATCCATTTTCCTTTATGTTAGTTGGTTTTTCCTCTTTTGCTCTTATGTTTAGGAAAAATCATTATTGTTGCTCTTTTTGTAATCTTTTATCTTAATTAATTCTCCGTTTTATCAGATAATAATTAGTATAATCATAGAAATAAGGAGTCGATCCCTTGTAACCATGAATTAGGAACTTTTTATAAATTAATATATCATATCTTTGTTATTAGAGAGGATAACTACTCTCCTCAATTTAGTGTATTAATTATTTTTTCTTAATATAAATAAAACACTCGTGCCGTCTCCGAAACACAGTTTCAGCTTACTGATTCTCTCTTCCCTAGAGTTTTACAATAATAATCAAAATTATAACAAAAATAATAACCAGTACCCAGATGCACTACAGATCATTGGTCCACAGCATTTTTCACCAACTTGGCATACAAAGATTTACAAACTGTAATTACAAGATAATAAAAAGATATAAACAAAATACTTGATGAAATGATAACGGCATATATATAGAATTAGCCATATCTGTCATACACAACTCTTGATCATTTCTAAACAACTACACAAATTTGTCATGCACTTGGATAAACAGAAACACCTGCAAGCAACTAACTAAGATTTGGCATTTGGCTTCTATTTTTGTTTTTGAAACCATGGTCATTTTAAATTAGTGGAATTTCCCAAACATACATACAGTACAAGGGAATGAGTTTTTTCTCAATTGATTTTTTTGCTAACGTTGTCCTTTGATTTTGCTCCAATATCAACTGTCAAAGAAGTTTCTTTATCCTCCAAACTTATAGTAATTTCATCTCTTCATCATAATGCAATGATTTATCAAATTATAATTTATAATATATGCATAAATGGCTGTGATCTACTATAGACCGATGATCAATTCTGTATGTGATTAAGAATCCTCAACTTCAAGGATTTTGACAAAATATCAATCAATTTAAAACCTTGGTTTATATCATTTTGAATTTCACAAAATGAGGCATATGTGGTTTCCAATCCACAATCATGCGATCTCATTATTTGTATCAAGTTAAAATATCTGAGATTATTAAAATAAGTGTGAAGAAACAGACACATACAAATAAGTTCTTTCTGAAGAATAAATGCTTTTTGAAGTTGAAGAAGATGAATGTCAATTAAATGCATCGATATTTCACTGAATAATTGCTTTACCAAAACAACGCACTCGAGAAACATATTAGAATAAAAAATTGTACTCTCTTCCATACCTTAGCAACGTCAAGAAAACCCTTACAGGTATCTTCAAAATTAACCTGTAGTGAAACAAAACACAAACACATAAAGTCAAGAAAATGATTGGGAAATTTAATCATAAGTATGACAATCAGGTAAGTTTTAGACAATTTCAAAAGAACCAAAATATTAGGAACAGAACAGGAAACTGATGGGTTTCATCATTGGTGATTAACACAATTCAACTTGGTGATACCCAAGTGGAAGAGAAGCAAGCAACATCAATCTATAATTCTTAAAAAGCTCAGTTAGTTGGGCTAACCAGCACCAGTTCCACTATAAGTAATTGACAATCTTAGTTCTGAAACAAGGCAATTTTTTTTAACCAAACTAGGTATGCAAAATCATCTACACAGATTGCAACCCCAACTAGGTTGACATTCCAAACTATATCAATCATTTGCACCCGTTAGATATTGTTAAGATATTGTTAGATATTGTTAATCATAATATCAAATAATATCTTCTATTTACTCTATTTATTTTTAGTTATTCTTTTTAGTTGTACCTCTCTCTATTATAAATAAATTACCCTATGTGTGGTTTATACACAAGGGAGATTAATCTCAAATCATATTTTCTCTATATTCAACATGGTATTAAAGTCATAGTTAAAACCTATCCTAGCGAGATTTTTTGGATATTTTGTTCCACCCGCTATTGGGCCGCTAACGAACCACCCATTTCTAGACCTATGCACGAGATTTATATACCTCGGCGTGAGGGAGGTGTGTTGGAAGTCCCACATCGACTAGAAATAAGCAAATTTCATAATTCCCCATGTGAAGATCATTGGAATGCAGTCATTCGTATCTCGAAGTATATTAAAGGATCTCCTAAAAAAAGGATTGTTATATGATTCTAAAAACCATACAAGAGTTGTTGTTATTCAGATGTTGATTGGGTAAGATCTCCTTCTGATAGAAGATTTAAATCTGGGTATTGTGTCTCCATTGGTGGTAATTTGATTTCGTGGAAAAGTAAGAAATAATGTTGTGGCAAGATCCAGTGCAGAAGCAGAATATAGAGCTATGCTGCCTGTAAACTTGTTTGGCTCAAGCAATTGCTTGGAGAGTTACAATTTGGAGATGTCACTCAAATGACACTTGTGTGTGACAATGTTGCTCATCATATTAGCTCTAATCTTGTCTTTCATGAGAGGACCAAACACATTGAGATTGATTGTCATTTCATTCGAGAAAAGATTATGTTTGGAGACATCAAGACTGAGTTTGTTAACTAAAGTGATCAGTTAGCAGATATTTTTACTAAGTCTTTACGGGGACCTAGAATTGATTATATTTATAACAAGCTTGGCACATACAATTTGTATGCTCCAGCTTGAGGGGGAGTGTTTGATATTGTTAAGATATTGTTTGATATTGTTAAGATATTGTTAAGATATTGTTTGATATTGTTAAGATATTGTTTGATACTGTTAAGATATTATTAGATATTGTTAATCACAATATCAAGCAATATCTTCTATTTACTCTATTTATTTTTAGTTACTCTTTTTAGTTGTACCCCTCTCTATTATAAATAGATTATCCTATGTGTGGTTTATTTACAAGAGAGATTAATCTCAAACCCTATTTTCTCTATATTTAACAGCACCATACCTTAATTTATTAAAAAAATCAAGAAAATAAAATAAATACAAACCAAGAGGGGGCCTCCAGTCTCCTAAACAAGGTAGTTGATATTTGCATATTGATAGTAGGGAAGGAGGAGGAAGGAAGGTTATTGTTTTTTATGTGGCTGACAATTTTGGGCATTCCATGGGTGTCTTGAAAGGAAGTTAAGAGTGCACTTTGGAGGAGGACCAAAGAGAATCAGAAGGAGAAATATTAAAAAAAGGTTGAATTATGGAACCAAATTCAAATGTTGCTCAGGAAGGCACAATTCCCTTTAAAAACAAAGTTGCTACTGTATTGGGAGGCATTATAAGAACTTTCTTATAAGGCAATTATTACAGTAATAGTTCTAAATTAGTAACCAAGTACTAAATTAGTAACCAAGCAGATGATGTGAATGATGGAGTTGTGCAAGACATGGTTCGGCAGGCGGGCTAGCTAAGGGGAGAACAAGTTGTGCAAGCTTATCTGGTATTAGACACACACCAGAAACAGAAATAACAAAGGAGGTAGTTATACAAGCTTACCCAGTGGTATGATATAGGAGAAGAGGACATAATGGGAACAACTATCCATTTTTATGGTGGTTTTGGGAGAACCTAGGATCTGGGTTTTCCATTTGTAAGAACTTAGACTCATCAAGAATAATATCTCCCTTATACTATTTTGTTCTATATTAATTATTTAAACAGTTTCAAGAAAATCAAAACTATTGTGGATAACGATGATTTGGGCAAGGGAGGTTGTGCACATTGCTAAGTCACTACTTGTTGAATATAGTGAAATGATATTAGCTTTACCCTGCTCTGGTGCATTTGCCCATTCTTAATGTTGCACTCTAGTTTTGTATGTGTTTTCTCTATTGGTGCTAAGATGAATGATTGACCTTGCACAATGAACTCCAATCTAGTGTTAATTTCTGATTTTCTGAACTACCATTTCAGCTGCCACTGGTTTTGCACTATTTTATTATGCTATTTGCTGCACTTTTCATTCCATATGTTGGTTCAATTTTAATTCTAAGATAGTTTTTCTATTTCACAGTTTTCAAGGTTATTGAAGCGTCATTTCCATTCAGTCCTTTGCTTTATAATTTTCTCAGTCTCGGTTTTTTTTCTTCTCTTATAATTCTCTTGCCTTGGCCTTTAATACGTTTTCAATCTTAGTTTGAGAAGCTCTGATTGGTGCTGTTCTGTTCTTGCGTCCAGATTAGAATACTTTTCATTTGATATATGCCATTCAGAAGTGTTGAGCATTGTTCCATTGTCCCTGCAAGCATCAATTAAGCATTTGATGTTCGATCATCTTTTCATTGTAACTCTTGTTTTATCTTAGTTAAGAATGCATTTTATTTAGGTTGGCCTGCAGTTTTAGATTCTGTTTTGCATCATATTAGCTATAGATTGCATAGTAGTTGGCCAATTAATTTTATGTTTCTCTCAAGTCCTTGGACAGCCTTAGTTTCTCCAATTAATTTTGTGCTGCACATTGTTATAATAGTCTAGTTTTAATTTTCTCACGGTCATTGCATTTTATTTGCTTGCTATTTTCTGTTTTCACTAAAAACCCCCAAAACATGTTCTCTTGCATTCAATTTAATCATTGCATTGGCCTTATACTACATTAGTAAGGTGATTAATTCATTTTCTTTGGGATAGTTTAGGTGACAAAGCTGTTACCAAGGAATAATCTCTCTTGTGTAGAAAATAGACATAAGATACTGTATTTATAATAGAGAATATGGGCTAAACCCAAATTACAGATAATGGATAAAGAGAAATAATAACAAATAAACAGAAGATAAAACATAAGATATCTAATATATCTAACACTACCAATTATCCAAGTCATTCAATGGAGCATGGACTAAAAACATAGAATCCTAAACTTGAGAGCCAATTCTTGAGAAATACGTCATATTTTGGTTACAATTTTGTTAATAATTCAGTGCAGTGTTATGTTCTTTTTTGAGGATAACAGATTGATAAGAAAGTAAAGCACATGCTTTCTCCTCATTCACAACATGCATCAATGAAAGAATATACATAACTTTCCCAACAAAATTTTAACACTTTAGTTCCCAAAGACCATGTCAATAACCAACAGTTGTCATGTTAATGAAATTAAGAAAAACAACAAAATCAAAGAAATTCAAACCTGATCAGCATAGTTCTGTGGGAGGGCTTCTATGGTGCTATTACTTAGCTCCATTGCAAGGTCATAGCAACGCAAATTGTTGTTAATCTAAAAACGTTATATTGAATGTCATGTTAACAAAAAGCAATCCTGTGCTGAAATAATAAGCCAATACTTCCAAAAAGAATTACACTAACCATAGCGCATAAAGGTTCCAGACCAATTTCAGAAGCTGGCTCTTCAAGTCTCTTCTTTTCAGCTGCTTGAAAATCAATCATTACCTGTAAAAACACATAGTATAACCTAGGATACAAAGCTACCGATATAAGCAATAAGCACTACATGTTATGCTGTGAGGACCACTTTATAATTTCTGGTGATATCCTCCCAGTAATGATGTGTTACACTCAAGTCTCAAAAACTAAGTTCTCTCCAGTTTACCTTTTTTTTCCTAGAGTTTAATTTTCGAACAGATAAATGTATAATAAGCATGTCATGCTACATCTATATCTTATCCGATATTACCTGAATGGTTGCCAGGGCAATTCTGTATAACATGAGATCAGTGCTATTATCCCGAACAATTTGTACTTGCTCACCAAGTATCCTGAAGAGATCAACAGCAGCAGGGGTATATAACTTCCCATCTTCAGTTTTCTTTGGTGGCTGTGTTCTATCTGCCTCTAAAATGTTCAAGTACCATTTCTGAAAACATTAAGAATAAAGCTTAGTCCTTTTGTATGGTAAAGAAATTACCCAAGAAACATCATAGATTACTAAAGCTAAAAGATAAGCAAGATAGTTAGGATTACCCTAGTTGTAGCTTGCATTCTCTCAACATAAGAGTTCATTAGAGGATCCATTGAACCACTCTCAGAACACACTTGGGCTAGAGACTCATCAACTCCAAGCCCAATCAGATTATCTTGGTATTCAACCACCCAACCAGTTACCTGTTTCGTAAAAAAAATAAAGAAAAACATAAGCCTGGGTATTTCTTTTTCCAGCAAAACATTCAGAGCAATAGAGTATACTTATATTGATTTACACACACACACACACACACACACACACACACACACACACACACATATATATATATATATATATATATATATATATATATATATATAAAAACATATATTGTTGAGTCAGCACATAGTCAATGTCAGTCAGTTATGCTACTGGCAAAGTTGTCAAACTCGAGAGTTTACGTAAACTCGTAAGAGCTTAGTAAACTCAACTCGTAGAGTTAACTTGTAAGTTCCGAGTTTACTTTCTATAAAAAAATTATAAATGTCATATTAAATCAAATATTACAATAAAATAATTAAGCAAAATAGTTAAAGAAAATAAGTTCAAACAAATACAAGTTCAATTACAGGTACTCTATATTTAACAAATTAACTACTTTAGGAGCATTTTTACGTCTATTTTTAATAAATGGAATACACTTAGAATGCTCCCAATTAAAATTAAATTTGATTCATTCCTAGATATACTTTAAATTGATTGCTAATTTCAGTTTTATATTACAACATTAAAAAACATATTATACAATTATTAAATAACTAAAAGTAATCCCTAACCCTTAATTAAAAAACCTAATATATAATATAAAATATATTACCTTTCATAAAGCTAATAAATGGAATACACTTAGAATGCTCTCAATTAAAATTAAATTTGATTCATTCCTAGATATACTTTAAATTGATTGCTAATTTCAGTTTTAAATTACAACATTAAAAAACATATTATACAATTGTTAAATAACTAAAAGTAATCCCTAACCCTTAATTAAAAAACCTAATATATAATATAAAATATATTACCTTTCATAAAGCTGTAGCACACCACCTAACAAATTAAAACCCTTAATCCCTTTCCACAAAAGGGTGCGGTGCAGCAACTGACAAGAAAAAAAGACCCACCTTTTTCGAATAGAAAACAAGAACCGACACTTAGCTAGAGAAGAATGAAAATGGAGACCACCTCGGCGACACGAACGACTGCGCGACGAGGGACAACACAGTAAGCAAGCGGTGGCACAACGAGCAACAAGAGCGACAGTGACACAATGAGGAGGCAATCGCGCGTTGAAACCCTAATCTAATCTCAACGAGTTTTTCTTTTTGTTTCCAGTTTCGGACACCAAACAACTATTGTTGATGTCATTTTGGGTTCAAAAAATTTCTCCTTTAAACTCGCCAACTCGATTGCAAACTCGCGAGTTTGGGCGAGTTGACCAAGTTCACCCCCGATTCTACCGAGTATACACCAAATGCGAGTTTGCTTTCGAGTTAACTCGAAAGCTATGTGAAGGAACGTAAACTCGTCCAAGTTAACGAGTTAACTCGCAAGTTTGATAACCATGGTTATTGGAATTCATTGCATTATCCAGTTGCCATTCTATTATGACAGCTGGAATGGATCAAGCTTCAGTCTAACTCCATAATTACGCTCATGGTAGGCATCACTATCATTACATAAAAATTTTATGAAAAAAAGAAAAAGAATAGTAAAACATAGGGAGACCACACCAAACATGATAAAATTACATTGCACACATAGAAAAAATACCTATTATGAAAAAATTAAGTAATTAAATCGGTGGAAAAAAGTAAACCAATGCAACACCTAGTTGCTCAGTAATCAAATTCAACAGCATATCACGAGATCTATCATTAGCTAACTCTCTCACATTCCAAAAAATCTTTAAAACTCATTATTGCATTTTAGAAGTCCTTGCTTTGGTATATTCGTATTAACTTTCTTTGGCCTACTCCTACCATGTTTCCTTGTACTTTGAATTGGCTCATCATCCTCTTCGGTATTAGAATCATCCCTCTCATCTCATCAAGCATATTAACCCCTTTAGAAGCTAATTTCAATTCTTCCGCAAACTGAGCTCCAAAGATCTTTGTGTGTAATCAATTCATTTTACAACTTGACAAAATTTCACTTTCCTTTTTCTCAATTTCTTTGACTTATTTATGGTAATTTGAGCTTTCAAAGCCCTATCATGGCTATAGATCCTTTTCTTAGTTGGCCTCTGCATCCAAAGTCATGTGCGTTGATACCACCAGATTAGCTTTCTCAGGCAAATTCCAGACAGTATTCCAATCACCTATGCCTATCAAATAACAGAAACTTGACTAACAATTTTCTTGTGTGGAGACAATAGGTTGAACCTATTCTCAATGGATGTTGACTTCACCAATTTTTTATTAGTCCTAAGATCCCTCCACAATTCCTTTCTCAAACCTATGGTCATGAAGTCGTTGTGTTATCAAAGTTTTAATCCTACATACATTCCAACACTCCAGAACTGTCAGAATGTGTGGATCAATATCAGAACTTCTATTAAAACCCTTCTGCTCAGTTTGTTGCCTATGTTATGTTGCTCATCAAAATGTTCAATACACCATACAACAGTGACCAATACAAAGTTATCTTCAGACTTATTTAGCTAACTCAGTACCACCTAAACTATCTAACAACTGGTATGTGGACTTAGGTGCCACTCATCACATTACTGTGAATCATCGAAATAGTGAATGAAGTTCCTAACACTAACAATGAACATGTATGCCTAGGGCATGTCCAGGTTTTCCTACTCCCTATATTGCTTCTACATTGCTTCCTTCCCTTTTATCATCTCATCTCAAACTTCATCTTAATTATAATTTAATTGTTCCTAAGATCAATAAAAAAAACTAGTTATTTTTATTCAATTTGCCAAGGATAAATCTACTTATTTTGAACTTCATCCCACTCAATGTCTCATTAAATCTCCAGTTGATAATCTTGTTCACCTTCAAGGTGTTTTGGGTCAAGCAGGTCTCTATGCTTTTTCTCATCTTCGTCAGCCTTTCTCGAAATCTTCAAGTTGTTTGATGCAGACCGCCACAATCAAATAAAATAAGGATAGAAAAGAAATGGAGTGAATATGGGAATAGTATTATTTATCGCTGAAATCTGTAAAAAGAAGAACATGCTCTAGAAAGGATACTTCCTTCTACTACCCTAGAGCAACAACTCCTTACAAAGTAGCATAACAACTACCCGGTCCCACCATACAACGTCAAAAAGCTTTCCCCCTCCCCATACTCTCATACTCCTTAATAAAAGGGATTTTATTCTCTCTATAACTAATTTTGCCAGCTCATTATTCCTTTTTGCTATATCTGATCTTTTCCCTTTTCTTTTGTTAACAATCTGCTCTTTGCACTGTGACAATCCTTTCCTCTAGCCCAATGCTTACTGCTTGATCCCTATTAGTGTTCATGGCTCTTCTATGACAATTATACTTGCTACTATAGGATATTAGGTTTTGCTTGGAGAAAATATTATCTTGTGAAAAAGCAAGAAGCAAAATGTTATTTGGTCATCTGCTAAAGCTGAGTATAGTGCAATGGCATCCCTCAGCTATGAGCTTATATGAGTAAAATGGTTCCTAAAGAATTAGGTTTTTGTAGCATTCGCAATGAAGATGTATTGTGATAACCAAACTACTCACCACATTGTTTCCAATTCAATGTTCTATGAGAGGACCAAACACATTGAAAGAGATTGTCATTTTATTTGAGAAAATTTGTCAAATAAAATTATCAACTTCCAAATGTTTTAACAAAATCCTTAACAGGTCCTCGGATTGAATTTATTTGCTCCAAGTTTTGCACAAACAATTTGTATGCTCCAGATTAGGGGGCATTTTAGAATAAATATTGTTAAATAGGATTTATTGTCAGATATTGTGTGCTTTGAGCTGAATCTAGTTCCTAGATGTATCTCTTAGAATTCTCTTCTCTTCCCTCTCATACATTGTATATGATGTATCCAAAATGATTATAAATATGAAATCCTAAGAGAGGGAAACACACGCTGTCAAAATTCACTCTAGTATTGCCGTGTATCTTTCTCAAGTATCTAAACTCCAAGCCTCTACCCTATTGGCATCATGTGTTTCACAAACAGCATACCTCAAAAATGGACTACCCTTTATTTCTTATCTTTGATTTTTCTTGAAGCAGAGAGGCGCAAGCAAAAAGAATAAGGAGAAGAATCTTCTTCCTTTCTCATCTCCCTCATGACATACAATCCATTTAATGTAACATTACATAAAAAAATAGTTTAATACAGATGAATTGGAAGGATAGTAACTTATTTTCTCATATGCCACAGACTTGAATAGTTTGAGGCTGGCTCTCCTTTATCCAGGAAAAATATGACATTCTATGCAAGTGATAACATGTTATGCATAAATAACAACTCCAGAGAAATACCTTTAATATCTCAATATTCGTTAATTCATTGGCCCTGTCGCTGAGCAATCTTAGCATCTGAATAAACCTCTCAGTGTAAAGATTTACCATCAATTGGAATATTTCATATCTGCCAGAATTAAAAAATTGAATTAGAACAAAAGAAACATGTACATAAAGAAGCCTGTTGTAAATAGCAGGTTATTAAGATAAAAAAAATGTCCAATATCTCTATAATAATTAGGAAAAAAATTTATTTAGATTCTTCCAGTTTATTTCAGCATATCATTTATTTACTTTTTTTTAACTTTTGGTTATTAGAATGTAATGTGTGATTGATAAATAATTCTTTATTTTTCAAGTTGGTACAAGAGAGCCCGGTTTCTATTGCCTTCTTAACTTAAGTCATTGTCATTGAGGTTAGTTGTGGAACAGAAAGGTGTGCCCCACTCACTGCTGCCACATATAGGGTCGTCAGGACCTCTTGCGGGGTGGCATCTTATTTAACTTTGGTTTGGTTCCAATGCCAAACAGGTTTTCCATTTTACGAATCAAAGTGATAAGGGTTGAATTTTTATTATCTCTTTGTTTGTGTGTTTTCCAATGTAAGTATGAAAGCTTTAAAGGAGGAACTAGATCATTTGAAAACAATGAATCAATCAATGACTAAATCATCTACGTTGTATACCCTACCCATGAAAGGTAACAGTAAATTCAATACAATTGAACCTTTGTCTAAGAGTGTTTAGATTCTTGATTCACAAACAACTGATCACATGACTCCTTTTCCTAAGCTCTTCAATTCGTATGTTAAATTGCCCAAAGAACAACTCATTAGAATTGCAAATGGTGATAGGGTACTCATATTCAAATCTGGGAATATCACTTTAGAATGATCTATTGTATTAAAAGCAGGATGTCTTACATGTCCCAGAACTAACCAATAGCCTTATCCCTATACAAAAGCTTACAAACGGTTTGAATTGTTCAGCAACTTTTTTTCTCTTCTTATTGTGTATTTTAGGACCTTGACATGAGGAAGACAATTTTAATTGCCAAGGAGTAAAGTCAGTTGTACCTATTGGAACTCAAGGGCCAAATCAAACACAAAGGTCATAAGACAATAAGCAATGTCAGAAACAAGGATAAATTCCCAAATATGGCTTCATCATAAAAGACTTGGGCATCCCTCTTTCAACCTTATAATATCTTTGTTCCCTCATTTGTGCATTACCTAGTCTATTGAGTCTTTCAAATATGATAGTTGTCTACTACCCAAGCATCATCGTGCATCTTATCCCTCATCTGGTAAAAAGAGTATTTTTCCAGTTGACAGGATTCATTATGATGTTTGGGGACCTATTTTAGAATCTATTTCTGGAGAAAAATGGTTTGTAACTATTTTGATGATTAAACTAGTGTAATGTGGACATACCTTATGAAAAGTAAATCTAAGGCCTTCCAATTTTTTGTTAATTTTGTCTATCTTTTCCAAAATCTATATCACCATGGATATCACCTTTCAGGAAACAATCCTCTACCAATAAATGCTTGTTATATTAAGTGAATAGAGTAGTTTGACTGCGGTACTCGAACATGGACTTAGGATGTGTTCCACAAAGAAGCCAAGACAAGGTCAAGGCAGCACTAAGAGAACAGAAGGATACCCCAAACAATGGTTTTGTTGGACAGTGCTAGATTAAGTTCTTCAAATGATCATTGGTTTTTCTTTTTTCTATTTTAAGTTGGGTTACTTTCACTACAAGCTGAAAACTATGCCTCAGTGGAACGTTGTTAAGATATATTATAATAATAAGGAATGTGGGGGCTCTGGGCTCAACCTATTAGTATAAGTAATGAATGAATATTAAATTTAAATTTAAATTTAAATGTGTATAAGTAATGATTTGATTGTATTAATGACTGATTCCCTTTACACTCCACTATGTTATTAAGGATATACACACACGTGTATCTCTGAGACACAACATTCTCATATCTTTCTCCTCCTAACATGTATTAGATAGAGGTAGGAGGTCAAGTTATGACTTGGAACCATTCTAAGTAACTAGTAAAAGATTTTGTTCTCAATGTCTCACATTTTCTGTTATTCCTTTCTTTCTCTATCAACTTTCACAATACTCTCATATTTCAAAAAAACCTACTCACCAGAAAAACTAATTTGAATTTTTTTAAAAACCTTTGATGATATAAAAAGCACATGTCATACCTAAACAGGGAGAAATTACAGAACAAAGCACATCAAAAATATCAAAATGACAGCTTTAATTAGCAGAAAGTTTGTTCAAAAGATGTGAAGATTGAAAAGGTAGTATATTCAATGTAGAGCAAACCTTGGAGGAAAGCAGGGGGCTACGTAGTCATAGACATCTCCAAGCTCTTCACCAATCTATATGCCACTCAAGTAAAAAGGTCTATAAGTAATAGAGAATAATACTGGACTTCACGTACAGAAAGCTGAAAATGATGATATTTTGAATAATTACATTAACAATTGTACTGTAAATAAGAGATCACGACAAATATGGAATTCCTTCATAGCATGCATCACTTGGTATAATTTAATTGACAAAAGGATAGGGGGGAGAGGGTGAGTCAGAACATTTATTATTAAACTTGAGATTAAAATTATACAATATAACTTTCCAACCAATAATATATCAACTTATACAAAAATGAATATATTAAGTAAAACAAGATTTTCGCATTGCACTTTCACTACTAACAGCTTACTTAAGCAGTATACTCGACAATTAAAATTTTAAGTGGGATATGGAGAAGATACACCATTTAAAATGGAATATGGAAGCCCTTCCGCATTCATTTCCAATTAAAATATAAGCAAGTTTACTCAAATCATAGTTTATAACACTTAACAATATGGTTTCATAAGGAATGGTCATTACATTTTGGTAAACTGTTTATAATGCTGTTCTTCCAGAATGGAATCCATTCTTTACAGGTGAAGCCAAGTGGCAAACCCAATTGTCCAGTCTTTACCAAGCATAAACTTTAAAATGCAATGACTAGCTAAATGTTAGTTATACAAGTCCATCATATACCCAACCCAATCTTATTGAAATATGAGCATTTATTGATAGTTTTAAATTAGACTTAATTGATTAAAGCTAATTGTTTCTACCATGTAAACAGGATATCATCTCATGAATATCTGAGATATTCCAACACTTTTCAAGTAAACGTGTATGTATCATTTTGCCAAGATTATCAAATATATAGTTGAGCCAGGTATCCATAGGCCTAATTCAAAATGTCTGGAGGTTGATCATTGAGTATACAAATGATTTTGCAATCTGCCTAACAGAAAGTTATAAATGTTATTAGAGTATACAATGTTATAAATGCTTTTACAGAAAGTAAAAAGATCAGAAGCTAAAATTTAGTCAAACATACCGCTCGTGCTTCCTCTAAAGCTGCTTTCAAGTCCTCAAACACATACTGGTTCATAAATGAAATTAACAGTGAGTTGCATAGAGAATAAAAAATTTACATTGGTGCACAAGCAAGTCAGTGTCTTCATACTTGTAACAGGAAAGGGAACATGTAGAACAGTAATATTGACTAACCTCAGTGAGAAGCTTGTTAAACCGTCCTTCTACAGTCTTCCTTATTTGTTCATAGCATTTATCCTTATAGCCTTTCCCCTGAACCTTTAGTTTTTGCTGTGTCAAATTTTTTGAAGAAGCCAATGAGCTTGTCGATTTTCTGTAATTTATCAATGAACAGAATTTTTAGTATGAGGGTAGGGTGGTTTGGGGCTTTCCTGACAGATCAACATGGTATACAGAGTAAGAAGAGAAGAGATGAAGATGTTGGGAAAACAGTTAAAAAAATGAGCACATGTCTCATGAAAAAACATGCAGGTATAACAGAGAAATAAGACAATTTTTTTAATTTCATGGGAATGAATAAGAAAGTTCTAAAGTATGCCATACTAAATTTATATAAGTTTTTTCAATATGTTTCATATGTAACATTGCAACTGGTACATGGATTGCTATTATTAACTTAAGCAAGCTAGTAGCACAGCTGTCAATGGCAAGTGACAGCCCATGGCAGAGGCCAAACATCCCCCATCGTATCATGGTAGATTGCAGCACAATCAATGCAGTAGAAAGCCGAGCAATGTTAGAAAATGTAAAATTTAATAAAAGTAATCATAAAAATTAAATAAAATTACTGAGTAGCTTATATCAAGAACATTTTAGGCAAATAGTTCAAAATAAAAACTTGAAATTAAAGAAATAGTGAATTTTCACATTTCTCAACAGGGGAAAAAGGAATAAATACATAAATAAATCAATAAAGTCTCTTCTCAACAAGTAACATGTACCAATTTCCTTTTAAAATAAAATATTTTTCCAATAGAGTGTGAGTAAAATTGAAATTACCAGGAAAATCAAGCATTGACTAGCAAAAGCTAGAACACATTATTATGTAATGGTGAGAAATAATGCGACCAACGAAATGTCAAAGACAGACAAGCAATGTCTGGAACAAAAATGATCTAACGCAAATTTCACCAGACTCGATGGCCAAAAATGTACAGAGAAAAGAAAACAACATTGTTCACATTAAACAAGACAACCCCACCCAAATAAGAACACAGTAACAAAAACAAGAAAAAAGGGAGTCATGGACAATGAGCAACTAAAAGAGAACCAGAAAAAAGGAATGGATGGAGAGATTGAAATGTTGAATTTAGAAAAATTTGGTGATTTTGACCAAATCGGTGAATAAGATGAACTATATATTAAGAACATCAGAATTCCATAGTTAGAACTGATTAAAAGAACAGAAAAAAAAAAATCTCTAACAACCACGAATTAGATGTACAATCTCAAATCAAAATCTAGAAAGCACCGCCTATACTCCAAAGTGAATCTTAAACCAACACCTATCTCATATCCAGTCAGGTATTCTCAGATACAACCCATACCTTTAAACTATTTTCTGAACTTTTTGTAACAATAAGTGTAGCAATGATTAAATAAAGGCATAAACGTATGTGCAATTTTGGTCGTTATAAAATTTTAATTTCAGATTTGGTGTTTAAGTTTTCCAAAATTAAGCAACTTTGATCCACAGTTAATAATATATCATCTAATCGATAATAGAAAATGTTAAATATATATGTTAGAATAACATCCATTAAAGTTTGTTTTTAAGCCTTACCATGAATATATTAAGTGGATAACTAATTGACACTGTTATCACTTGCAAACATGTAGCAATTTTTATAGTAAGCAAATGACAAAATAAAAGTGGACAAAATGGCTTAACTTCGGAAAATTAGGGGAATAAATTTCCAAGGACAAAAATTGCACATTTGAAAAACTATGGGGACCAAAATTACACATTTTATTGAAGCCTTTACTTTACGTTAGAATGTGTATTCTTAATTTATGATTTCAATAATATAAATTTTATTAATTTAACAATGTTAAGAATCTTGAACATATTCCTATTGATACTCAGATCAATTACATTAATCTTATATTTATGTTATTATTAACATAAATAAGATAACTGAATATTTTATGATCATATTTTCTCCCCCGTTTGTTGAATAGCTCTATTGTAGTCTAAACACAAAATTAATCATAGTTCAATGTACTCAACATGGTATCAACATCCCAACGAGAATGTTTTCCTTCTCTGCTCATAGGTGTAATTTTTTTCAAAAACATTTTGTCTTATATTTTTCCTACCACGTTTCGTTTTTCATCACTGTCTGCAACTTTCCAACCATCCTTTTCCAACTAGCAAATGCCACAGTTGGCATCACCTTGTTGTGCAATGACCAAAGCTACCACATCCTTTAAGCATATTTTATCTATGGCAGTTCTCACGTCATCTAAATATTAATGCTTTGCAATAGCTATCAAGCTCTCCCAGCAATTTTGTCTCTAAGCATCTTTTTCCACTCTCCAGTAGCCATCATATCCTCTTGAGCACTTTTGCATTTAGGTAGCCATCCTGCCTTTTGACCACTTTTCACACTAGTAGTAGCCACTTTGCTCTCCAAGTAGTTGTTGCAACAATTGTTGTGCCCTCCAAAAACTTTTTTGCTCTTTGGCAGTCGTCATGTCCATTGAGCCTTTTTGCGCTTTGCAAACCATTGTGCCATCTAACCATTTGTGCTCCCCAAGCTATTTTTGCTCTCCCACAATGCCCTTCAAACATTTGCTATTTTTGCTCTCCCACAAGGAAGTGAACATAAACTTTAAAACAAAAAAGGATGGATGTCCTAGACAACAATGGAGAAGCCAAATTTTAGAGGACTCAAAAGAAGTGCAAGACTGGAGAGAAGAGGTAGTTGTTTGCTTACCGATACTATTCTTAGTTTCCAAGTTGTTAAAACACTACAACTCTCCATATTCCTTAACAAATCCAATCGTCACATAGTCTATTGCACCAGAATTTCGAACCCAAGAGTCCTTACATAAAGTTTTAGAAACATTAAAAGAAGAATTAGAGTTTGTTGAGAATAAAGAAAATAGGGTTTGAGATTAATCTCCCTTGTGTATAAACCACACATAGGGTAATCTATTTATAATAGAGAGAGGTACAATTAAAAAGAGTAACTGAAAATAAATAGAGTAAATAGAAGATATTGTTTCATATTGTGATTAATAATATCTAACAATATCTTAATAATATCAAACAATATCTAACAGAGTTTTTACCAGTTATGGATAGAGAGCAAGTACCAAAAGGTGGCTTACTTATAGACTCCATAAGAGTTTTCAAAATTTTGAAGATGCCTGATAAGCTTTCCTTGAGGATTGTCCTTTTAATTCAGCTAGACTATTGAGAGTTTTCTCCTTTCCATGAAGCTTTAAGCAAGTGTCCTTGGTGTGCCCAGATTTCTCACAATGAGAGCACCAAAGCTCTTTTTGACCTTTTAAGCTAAGTTTAATACTTGCAAGGTTTGAAATCCCAAGTTTGGAAGTCTTTTCGAAAAACATGGCAACTCCTTCAATGGAGGGCTCATCCATCATGACCATTCGACAAGCCTCCTTACCTCGAACACCCAAGAAGTTGAGCCTGAATAGGATCATAATCAGGATTCAATCCTGATAAGAACATAAATATCCGAGATTGTTCAACAAACTGAGCAAGTGTGATAGCATCTTTCCTATTCTCAAGCTTCAAATTTTGATACAAGTCCAACTCAATCCGCAGAGCCTTCAACATTCCATAATATTCTGAAACAGAGAGAGTTCCCTGCCTGGTACCAAAGATCTTGCTTTCTAACTCATAGCATGTAGAGATGTTTTGTTGCATAGAATAAGTAGTTGTAAGGTCCTCCCAAATTTCACAGGCACTAAAGCAGAACATCTAGTTTATACTTATCTTTGTAGTCATAGATCCCCATAACCATGTAATGATTTGTGAGTCATCATTATCCCAAATCTGAAAATTAGGATTATCTAGAGAAATGGTCTCTCCTTCAATATGATTGAGTCTTCCCGTACCCTTAAATGTACGTCTGATCAATTGAGCCCATTGGAGATAATTACGATTGTTAGAAGGTGAACTTTAAGCCTAACTTAACCTAACAAAATCGGTTTGTAAGGTAAGGTTTGCACCTACTTATATACTATGAAATTGTCTTATCTCTAGTCGATGTGAAACTTCCAACACCGACCATTAAGGTGGTTGTCATCAAGCAAGTGCGGAAGATCAGCATTGCTTAGTGGAGTTGCCAAGCCAAAAAATAAATAATAGAAATTCCTTAACCCTCTCATAAATGAAAATGAAAGGTAAGACAAAAAGTGAAAACAACGCCACAGCATTTGTGATGGCAACAGTGTGACAGCAGCAACGATGCAGCAGCGACGATGACTGCAGTTATGCAGCAGTGATGATGACAGCAGATGGGGCAGCAACGGTGACAACCAAAACTTGGGGTACTATAGGCAACCCAATAATTTAAAAACTTGGGGTACTATAGGCAACCCAATAATTTAAAAAAATGGCTGCACTTCAGACAGCGCTAATGAGAACCGTAACTAAGACGGAAAAGAAATGGGAAGCAAGAATCCCAAGATCGGGAGTTCTGATACCAACTTGAAAGGAATAATTTGAAAGAAAGAAAAATCTTATTTTGTTAATTCATATGAAATAGTACATCAACTTCTAAATATAGAGAACTCAAACCCTAAAATAATAATTACAAGAGATCTCTAGAATCTTCTAACAACTTCTAGTAATACATTTAATATCCTATCAACAACTTTAAATATTGCATTTAATATCCAACTAATAACATACATGATATATAATATTTTATTTTATTGTATTGGAGATTCACAAGGATTCCCTGATATGACTATCATTTGTATATACAAAGATTAAATGATTTTTAATATCTTAATTTAAGTAATAGTCTCAAAGTTCTTTTGTTGAACGAAAGAAAGATACATAGACGGAGGATAACAACATTCTCCTGGAAAAGAAACAAGATAAATCAACCACGTCACTCTTAGAGAATTGAATGCCTTCCTCTGTTTTTTAGATGATTTCCCAAAACGGTATATAAATTAAATGCTGTAAAACTATCAGGAAATCGTATAACAAGGTAGAAGCAAGGATTGTTGCTCCCATGGCTATAGATTTTCAAGATCACACAATTGATCTGACATAATGGAAATTAATTAAAAATATTATAACATACATGCCGCTCTTACGAGGATTTGCAACTGGTGCAATTTCAGCATCCCCTTCAGCCTCTGCTGCTTCTTCTGCAATCTGTTGATCAAGTATCTCCTGCATTTCAACAACCCTGGAATGTTGAAAACAAAGGGAAAATAAGATTATATTATTTTTTGAAAGAGTAAAATCATCTACAAGCTGATTAGAATTTCCAATCATCCAAACTAACATCTAAAACTGAAGGTAATGAAATGACTGGGAAAAAAATAAGTGCAATTAACAATCAACAACATACCGTACAGCTCGAACTAAAGTCTGTGGGCTGCAAAGGAAAAGAAATAATAATTAAAATAGAGCGTTGCAGATCATACTACAATCAAAGTATATACTTTATTTTTAACAGCACAACAAATCCAATCATGCTAAGTAAATAGGATATAGACGGTAGCCACCAAATTTTCATTCCTATATTTTCAATTTCTTACCAAGCACAAACTACTGCTCTAGCATCTATCCCTGCTAAAAAGTATACCAAACAACTAGAGAGGGTTTAGACCAGCATTCCATTTACACCCAAAAAACTCCCTTTAATACAAGAAAGTTCATAATTGTCATTGCCATTGCTTGTACACTAGCAGTCTCACTATGCAGCCACAGAAAGGAATTAGGGTTTCGGTACTTATAAGCCAAGGCACTACTTCTGACTTTTCAAATTTTCCTGCTTTGTAATTATAAATATCATCTCTTTGGTCACAAACAAATGATGATGTTAGTGTGATTTTTTTAACTGAAAAAATATTAATAAGAATATTCTTGAAACTATATACTAGAGAAATTAAAATTAAAATAATATTCAATTATAACAAAATATACTTAGAATCTTACATCTCTGAAATATCGTTTAAAAATTGACTATAAATAGCTTCTTAACTGTCTAATAACTATTATATTAAAAGTTATGCCACCACAGTGATGGATAGAATAATACCTCAAAGATATTAATGAATTAATTTGAAATAATTAAAATTTAAGAAACTATTTTGCTGATCAAACTTTTAAGAGACTAATATAAGGAAATTTTAAGCAAAACTAGTTTAGAAACATAATTTTAGAAAGAATAAGTAATATTAAATTAATTTACTTGAAAATTTGCTACAAAAGAGGTGTTATATTTTTCTTAAAAATATAATTGAAAGCTAATAAATATTTTAAAGATTTTTTAATGGAATCTTGAAAATGCTTCTTGACTTGTAAGGCTTTAAGCACTTTATTTCTCTGACTTTTTGTGCAATCTACTTTATGTTTTGGTAATGATGGCAGTGTATAAAGTGGGTAAATTAACTCATGCTGAACATTTACATATACAGCCTTAATTATTTAAAATATAAAAAATAAAATAAAATAAAATAGTGGTCATCCCGCTAACTGTTATTCCACTGCCCCACTTTTGCAATCGACGGCTCCATGCTTTTACAAACACAACATTTAAATTTTAATATATGTTAAAGCAAAATCTGACACTTCATGATTGCAAAAAAGAAGACTGATATCACCAAGCCTTAAAATTCTAATAAACAATTAAGCAAACAAATGACTCAAATCTGCAAACCAAACTCAATAGAAAATGCATTAATTTCAAATATCACAGGTAGCACTCAAAAGAAGTTAAGAAGGATAGCTTCATCCAAACAATAGACCATGTTATTCTAGATGTTAATATTCAAAACAGTGCACAAACCTTTCTTTAGAAAGTTTATAAAGATTGGAAACATGTCCCCATAGCGTTTTCTCAAAGGTCTCCCAGGTTCGATCTACATCTTCAAAATATTCTCTGAGACATACACAAGATGTGGAAAAACAGATACTTAGCCTTAAATTTGTAAAGTAAATCATCAAAACAGAATCATTATAACAACTCAAAATATATATATGTGTGGTCATCTTTCATATACTTACACTCAAGTTCTAAAAGCATGTAAACATGAAATCTTCACGATGCAAGTGTTTAACCCTTGATTTTCATGAGTTTGTGTATAACATAAGTAGTTCAATCACCAAATTTGATGATTAATGACCATTAAAAGGCTCAATTCAACCAATAAAATAAATAATGACTTTAGCCACAACTGGATTGGTGTTTCAAACCAATGGTCCAGTGACCCCTATAAGCCCAGCATAAAACAAATTAAATAAAGAAACATGCAGAACAAACAACAAGTAGTCTAGTAGATACCTTTACACCGGTAAAAAGCGGTGACTAATGCAATAAAAGAACAGAAATTTGACCTATTGATGATATACTAAATTTTAAATTTCAAAAAAAAAAAAAAAAAACAGAACTTTAAATACTGCCCTGCCTTTGCAGTTCAATCAAATGGCATGTCCTCTTGATTGTCACAAGCATTCAATAACTATATTTGTATTTGATCAAGAGTTATCAACATTTTCTTGGTGCCAAACCAATAATTGTAATTTTTAGCAAATCTCACATTGTTAGTTCATTCTTACCACATTATATTTAATCATGTGAAGGAACCCCAGTTGGGTTTAAAATCTATCAAGTAGTTTTGATATAGACTTGACAATGCAAAGCATATATAAATATGATGTACAAGGTACAAAAGGATGTGCCAAGTCCCACAGGATAAAAAAATTAAGAGATAATCTTCTCGGGTTACCTTCTTTTAAGAGAATATAAAAAACTTCCACGCTGTAGAATACTCTTTTAAAAACTTCTTAATGCAACATAATGCATAACTAACAACCCACCTACATATTTCTCAATCCCCTCCAACACCATGAATTGACTATAGGAATAACAAAGTCTGCATCCGAAGAGCCTGAAAGAACTTCTAATGATGAAAGAATTTTCAATCATCCATATAATGGAGCACAAAATAAAACACCTATTTTTTTAATAAGAAAGTTGAATAGATCCCGTTATGTGATTATTAGTTACTTCAATCAGTTTTCTCAAAAATAAGAAATATTCCGATTTTGTCAAAGGAAACTTCTTAGACGAACTGAGCAGACAGAGAAGATGAACAGTGCACAAAGTATTTTATTGATACTGAAAAAGTAGTTCAAGTCACGTACAATGATTATTTATAAGAGATAGATTCTGTTTACTAAACCAGAACCTTACAGCTGTCACAGATGAAACTAAACAGAATACAATAGAAAATACAACGGTACACAAAATACATTTGAACTAACTAGATATTACTCTAATAAAACTCAACACTCCAGTACTACAAAATAAAATATTCATAGCAACCACTACCAAAGTCTCTGATAAAAATAGCCACAAATTGGATGATTAAAGTATCAATTTTAAAGATTTGAATGACCAATAAAATAATTTAAAAGTGCAACACTGACTACGCAATTAAATGGTTCATTACATATCGATGAGGGCTTATGCAGATGGAAATTTTCATTCCCAAATCTGTAGCAGCCCCCTCCAGGATTCTTGCTTTCCCAGACCATGAATGTGACAGTGCACTAAAAAAGACACACACCTTAGCCTTCCAACCTCTTCCTTGTGAGATGCAGCAGCTGCCAACGCAAACCTTCGTTTTCCATCCAATGCAGTTAACCTCTGCAAAATCAATAAAAGTTAGAGATAAAATGGAAAATGAAGTTTCAAATGCACTTTAGATTTGAAAAAAATTATGTCATTCTATAATAGAACCAATAGCTTACACTCTAAGGAAGACCAGCATTACCTCATAAGTGTTGACAATTTCTTTGTCATCACTTAAAGAATCCCGAGCTTCTGCTGCCTCAACAGAGATAGACATCATACCTTCAACATCCTATCATAAGACCAAGAAAACAGCCAAAATCATAATGACAGGATATGCACATACCAGTACATGTGTACAACTGAGTTTCAATCATTTAATTTAAATGGGGACAAATGACTCACAATCATAAGTTTGTACAAACCATTCTAAAAATGAAAAATTAACCAAGTTAAAAACGTTTGAAACAGTGAAGGCAGCATTTGAGGCAATAACCTAAATACATAATTGCATCTGCAAATTTAACAGTGATTATGCAAGGTACAAAGGAAGAAACACCCATTTTCTGATAGTTGAAGATAACAAGCTCAATACTACTGCAGAAAACTGGGAGAGGGAAAGTTCTAAGTAACGACTCTTAACTATGAACCAGTAGAATGAGTATTGGCAATTAGCATTTTAATCTAGAAAACCACCTTCAAGGTTGTGTTTAAGTTATTTCTTGCATTGCTGAGTAACTTTATCTGATCATGGTTGTCAATTAATGTTTGGCATTCCTGACATAACCTGATACAACAAGAAATCAAAGAATCACAGTAAGTTCCAAGTGAAAAATACTGGTCGTAAGCTTATTATCAAGACCAAGCAAACACCCTCTAGTAGGTGAAAATAGTTTCAGTCTGTCTCATTTCTAACATACTTCTCAATAGAGACAAAGTTTTCACGAAGCTGATTTATTGTCTTTTCGGATAAGGATAGTGATTTTAGTCCAGCTTGTGACTGCTCAACCTGCAGCAATATTTTGGGCAAAGCACATCAAGATATGAGATTTAGTACCTCGGTTAGGTCAATATCAAGAGCAATAGCATTTTCAAGGAAACACATGTTTAATGTACTAGATAAACAATGACATGCCATCAATTGAGATCTCAATTAAATTTCAGTTTCCAAGTTCTGAAATAATAAAGTCATGGTGTAAGGAAGTAGTAAGCCTGAAAACATTTTATGTTTAGTGGCGTTTGGCAAGGAGGAAGAGGATAAAAATAGACTTATAAAAACTATTCCTTTTGTCTAACCCTGTTAAAGTTCAGTCATGAGCTTCTAAAGTTAATTCGTGATGTTCTCTTGCTAACATATAATGAAGCAAAAGATATGCCTTTTTCTTGTACCCACACCTATTTATAATCTTCAATAGTTCTTTTAACACACCCATTAATTAACATACAAAAAGCAAAAAACCTACCCTATATAACAAACATTTTCCAGGAGATCCTTTAATGTACTTTAATATACGAATGATTGAATGACTGTGTTCCAATGATCTTGACATGGGGAATTAAGAATTGGCTCATCACACTGACTACAAAGGAAATGTCAAGATGAGTAACTGTAAGGTAATTTAATTTTTCAACCAATTGTCTATACCGCTCAGGATCTGAAAAAGACTCCCCCTGATTTGGTAGGAGTTTGGTATTAGGATTCATGGGTGTGTCAACAAGTTTTGAATTCATCAACCCAGTTTCCTCCAAAATATTCAATGCATACTTCCTTTGAGATATAACAATACCATCGTTGGATTGTGCTACCTCAACACACAAGAAATATCGGAGTTTGCTAAGATCTTTCGTTTGAAAATGGTAGCAAAGGTGTTGTTTCATCTGGGAGATGTCATGGTGGTCACTACTTGTAAGAACAATGTCATCAACATATACTATCAAATAGACACATTCAGCACTTGAGTGACGATAATAGACTGAATGATCTGCCTCACTTCGAGTCATACTAAATTGTTGAACAACGATGCTAAACTTTCTAAACTAGGCCCTAGGAGACTGTTTTAGGCCATATAAAGATTTGTGAAGACGACATGCCAATCCAGAAGACTCCCCCTGAGCAACAAATACGGGAGGTTGTCCCATATAAATTTCTTCCACCAAATCTCCATTGAGGAAAGCATTTTTGGCATCCAGTTGATAAAGATGTCATTGTTAAAGAGCAGTCATAGCTAAAAATAAGCGAACAGAAGCCATATTTGCCACTAGAGAGAAAGTATCACCATAATCCAATTCAAAAATTTGTGTGTAGCCTTTGACTACGAGTCGAGCTTTGAGGCGATCAATAGTACCATCAGGACCAACTTTGATAGCAAAAACTCACTTGCAACCAACAACAAATTTCCCATATGGTAATGGAACGAGCTCCCAAGTTCCACTATTCTTAAGAGCACTTAGTTCATCTAGCATGGCCTGACGCCAACCAAGATGGGCTAAGGCTTCACAGACAGATTTAGGAATGGACATAGAAGAGAAAGACGAAAGCTAGGTATAAAAAGGTGAAGATAATCTATGGTAACTCAAAGCAATATAATGTGGAGAAGGATTACAAGTAGAACGTATACCTTTACGAAGGGTAACAGGAAGGTCACACTCAGTTGTCAGATCCAGAGGAGACGAAATAATTGGCACTTAAAGTGAGTCACTTAGTGGTTGTTGGGGACAATGTCTTCAACTATAAACCTTAAGAGGTGGTGGAGGAGGGGAATCTAACGGTGGACTATGCACAATAGGAGGATCACATATAATAGGAATAGTGACCGTAGTAGATGGAGACATATCAGAAGAAGGACCCTTAAAGTAAAAAGAAAACTCATTGAAGGTTACATCTGCAGACACAAAATAACGATTAAGAAAAGGAGAAAAACACTTGTATCATTTTGTAATTGAGTAAATCCTAGAAAAACATATTTGTGTGATCTAGGAGATAACTTATCAAAACCAGGATCAAAATTATGAACAAAACATGTGGACCCAAAAACTTTAAGGGGCAAGGAATGGAGAGGTTATGAGGAAATAAAATAGAATGAGGAATTTTGTTATCTAAAACCAAAGATGGCATACGATTAATAAGAGAACATGTAGTAAGAATAGAACCACCCCAAAAATGTTAAGGAACCTCACCATGAATTAAAAGGATGAGAGTTGTTTTAATAAGGTATCAAATCTTGTGCTCATCCACCCCATTTTTGTTGAGGTGTATAAGCATATGAAGTTCTATGGAGAATGCCATGAGAAGCCACAAATTGATTAAAAGAATTTGAAAGATATTCACGACCATTATTACTTGCAAAATTTGAATAGAAACACCAAATTGAGTTTTAATTTCATTATAAAATGTTTGAAAGATAAAAATAAAGCAGAATGATTTTTCATTAAAAATAACCAAGTACATCTGGGAATAATCATCAATAAAAATAACCAAATATTGAAAACCTAAATTAGACTTAATATGATCAGGTTCCCAAATGTTAAAATAACTTAGGCAAAAGGGGATAAAGCACGCTGTGAAACACTACTAGGAAACGAACTACGACTATGTTTACCTAATTGACACGACTCACACACCAAACTAGACAACTTGGATAAGCGGAGAACAAGATGTTGTAATTTGGCCAAACTAGGAAGACCTAACTAAGCATGAAGGAGAGAGGGATACTTCATAACTGTGCCAACATGTGTAGAAGGGCAGAGATGATAAAGACCATGAGACTCACATACGGTGCCAATCACCTATCTCAAACTCTAGTCCTGTAAACAAACAGAAGTTTTGATAAAAGAAATAACAGAGTCAAGAGAACGAGTTAGACAACTAATGAATAATAAGTTAAAAGGAGATCTAAGGGCATAAAGAACATTATCAATGGATAAAAAAGGAAAAAGGTTAACAGTCCTAACACCATGAGCTAAAATCGTAGACCCATTAGCAATTGTAATAGAAGGTAAAGTATTCGGAGAGGATAAAGAGGAAAACAAATATTTGTTACCAATAGTATGATTTCTGGCTCTTGAGTCGAAAACCCAAGGACTAATAGAAGAAGATTGAGTCAGACCAACAAAAGATATACCTGTACGTACAACAGAAGTAGTGGAACTAGAGGTCTTACGATCCTCCCACCATTTAAGAAAGTCATTGAAGAGAGCAAATTTGTCGACAGGAGCAGATGAAGGAGATCCACAACAGATGATTGTGAGGGAGGATCAGTTTGAGCAACAGCAGCAGATTGAGGAGGACAAGCTGTAAAGCATAACACCTGTCAATTTTGTGGCCTAGCTTACCACAATGGTCACACTTGGGACGTCCTTTGCCTGGCTTGCGAGAGCGATTGCGATCATCAGGTTGAGATGCCAAAACATGAAGCTCATTAAGAGGCTTACATGGCACACAGCAAAGGGTGGAACAAGTAGAAGTAAAATTGGGAATAACAGGGGAACCCAAGATCTGATCACAGACATGAGAATATTTATTAGCAAGTTCGTGTAAAGTCAAAACCACAAAGAACTTTGACTGTTGCTCTAATTCGTGAGCAGGAGTAGAGGCAGGAGGTAATAAATAACTCATGAAATTCATGAAAAAGAGCATGCATCTTACCCAAATAATCAGTTATAGGGTCCTGATTGCGAGGAGCAACAATATCAAAAAGGTTGTGACAAATACAATAAAGACGCTAAATATCATTGGTGAATAACAATTTGGCATGTTCCCATACTTTAGAACATGTGTCGTAAGCCCAAAACATTTGTTTTAAAGAGGATTGGATCGTATTCTCGAGAACCATGTGTATATGAGCATCAATTCCCTTCCAACAAGAAAAATCACCAGGAGCAATATCAGTCACTTTTTGAATAAGATGATCAAGATACCCCTGACTCTCAAGCCAAAGTTTAATGTTTGATGCGCAAGTCGCATAATGCATGCCATCTAACTTATCAATGGGCAAATTCACATTGACATAGTTAGTGAAGATGGACTGGTCAGACACACTATAAGAGATTTCAGAATTGGAAGAGGTAGCGGAAGATAGAGAAAAACCTTAAAATACCAGTGAGGTTCAATTGGATCAATGAGACCAAATCCATAAAGAACGAAACGAGGCGATTCCAGCGCAAGTGATCACTATAAGAGAGGATGGACGACACGCCGCCAATCGCAACGGCAAAACGGGAGGAGGCACGGTTGCGAATGTGTGAGGGTGTCGCTGCTCCCATGGCAACGATTCTTGCGACGTTGAGGTCGCCTAGCCGTGGCAATCAAAACCGTGTGATCGCCGATCGAAACTAACACTTCGGCCACGGTAATGACAACAGTTGCACTGCTAGGGGCGACGAAAAAAAAATGCCAAAATAACCTTAAACTCTAGATACCATGTTGAATATTGAGAAAAACTGTACAGGGTTAATCTTCCTTGTGTCTAAATACACAGAGTTAATGTATTTATAATGAAGAGTGATACAAGTATATATGGTAATCAATCATAAATATGGTAAATAGAAGATATTGTAATAAACAATATCTACCAATATCAAAGAATATCTATTTTTTCTAATAAACAATAGACACTATGTTTCCCTAATTAATGCGATATCTCTAACACATTTCAAGGGATATTTACATCGTAATAGCTCCCAAGAGCTTTTGTTAAAAAAATATGTTATAATTGTAGCAACTTCCTCATCACATGTTTTTATTACTATCATAGAACTACTTTCATGTCTAAATCAACCTCACAAAACCAATTTGGTGAAGTGAGGGTTGCCCTGTATTTATATATTCTATTTAGGCAGTAAATGTGGGAGATGGATTTTTCATAGTGCTCATACTCGAGTAGATGGATAATATGATGGGTAACCATTTTTAATGGATCTAGGATAAACTTTTATATCATCTTAGAGTGTAGGTTTATGGCTAACTCAATGTTAAAGACCAGCTTGGAAGTTAAGAGTTGTCCCCCACTTACACACTTTTTTCAAGCTCTATCTCAAGCCAACATGGAACATGGGTTTTTACCCAGTGAGCTGTAATAAAAAAATCACAATCAAAAGCTCCAAAGAACAAGTTCAAAACAAAAGGCTTCTGCCACTTTTTTGAGTTGGTCATAGGGATCAAAAACATTGTTCTGTCAAAAACTTATTAGAAAACAAAAGAAGCTAACTTAAACACAATGGAGCAGGCAGTGTGTGACCTTGTATGGAGTAAAAGAAACAGTAGTTCAAAGGTTTGGAACTACTAAAAGGTTTCCTTTTTTTGTAACCTGCATCTAACCTGTTGATATCTAGTTAATTAAGAAAGAAGAAAAGAATACCTGTTCAGCAACCATTGTACTAAGTTGTGCATCATTGGCCTGAAAAATAATGCAAAATATACACACTTAGAATTGTAGCTGCTTAAATTCTGAATAAAAGCTGCAATACTAATGAACGATGGAGATGCCATACATGATCTAATAATTGTGAATGTTCTTTCAAACAAGACATGATCACAAATAGGCAATATTGTATATTTAGGTCGTTGTTATATAACTCAAACTAGTAATTGACTCAGGAGAGGTACAAAGTTCGAGGCAAAACACCATAGTGAGTCATTAATCAAACAATATAAAATTACAAACGTATTTAAACATTTAATGAAGACCAAAAATTAAAAACACAACATTGTCATCATACTTGAAATATAAATCAATTTAGAACTAAAGAAAAGTTATGTCTCAATTATTTAAAAATAAATCTTATAAGAGGAGACGAATACTCAAAGCTCCCACTTAGTCAGACCTGAAGGAGTATGTGAGAAAAGAACTTGAGAGATCTTAACTTAGATCTCTTTACTAATTCAGATTCATATATATAGGTCAGTGGCTTACAACAAAAGCTAAAGGAAAGACAAAAAAACACAATGGAGTTACCCCTAGGAGTCTAGGTTACAGATAGATACCACACAACACAAAACAGCTTTTGATCAGAAAATATATGAAGCTCAGACATGCCTCTATAATGATGTGTCCCTATGTCAAACACATATCGGACACCAACACTCATACAACACATATCAGACACTCTGTTGAAATTTCCAATTTAAAAAAGGTTTTTTTGAGCCAATGATACACCTCTGATACAGTGTTAGTGAGGAAAGACACGGTGATTTTTTTTATATGTTAGAAACTCAAAAACTTATTGTGTAAGCATCTATTATAATTATAGAAATAAAGAGTAAATCTTATATAATCAGGAATATTATATTATATATGTACTATTAGGAACATTTTTGTTTATTCTCATATCATATCTTCATATATTATGGAATTCTCTTAATTTTTTACTTTGTCTTAAGATGAATATCGATTAGAGTGTTTTTTTCAATGATGATGATCAAGAATGAGTGAAAGGTCTTAAATAGGTTAGATCATCTTTTCACTTTCTGGACTTTAGATAGATGCATGAATTAAATTCATTTTTGTATTAGGTAAATTTGGTCATATTGTTATATCTGACTAACTTTCTTAAAGATGATTTTGAATATATAAATATTGATTGCCAATTTAAATAATTCATGTTATGCATGTATATATAGTAAAAAATTAAAGAAAAAATATTATTTGGTATTATCACTTTTGAAGTCTTTTGGCAATTTATCCAAATTAACCTTTCATTATTCAAGATGGACAAAAGTTCAGAACGATCTTTCATGAATCTTTCGTGAATAAACTCAAACCATCCTACCCATCTTTTTTTCTCTCTCGCTCTCCTTAAACTCCATTCATGGGCAGAAGAGTAGTATGTTGTGGTGAGTATGGGTGGAACTACCCCCAAATACATACCCATAGATAAAAAAAAAAACGATGTCCGCTCCCATAAAATTTAATTGCATAGCATCCTCCACTTGAAGTTTACCAGACTCAATTTCCTACCAAACAAGAGCAAAGTGATTCCTCTTCAAACAATCAACAACTACTGTAGCGTCTAATTATCTATTCCATATAAGTTACTCGGATTTCAACTTACAGGTAAACGTACAACCCATAATTCCCTTCATAGTAAACACCTCCACTGTCACATCTTAACAGTTAAAACCGCCCCTATAGCAATCAAATCAAAATCCACTGAGCAAAAAAATTTAAAAAATAATAAAATAGAAGTTCCAAGTAGCTCAAAACCGAGCTCAAGAATCACACTACCTTAATAACAAATCCAAACACACAGCAACAGCAATAGTAGGCAAAAAAATTAAAACAAATATTATACAATATACTGAATCAAATCGAATAGAACTGAAACCTGTTGGCGCGAAATGTAATCAGCCTTGATGGATGAGATCGATTGAAGAAGGTCCGGCAGAGGCAACAGCTTCGCGACCTCGCGAACCGCTGCCTCCTTCGCCTCCACACCGAGATCCTCAGCCATCATCGTGCCTGCAGAAAAAGGAAGAAGCAAAATGAGCTCAAACCTCGAATGATGCACATATTCCTGAGTTAAATGAACAAATTCGCCGGTGATTTCCCGAATCTAGAGAGAAATTTACCTGATTTTGGGAAAATTGAACACGGATCACGTCAGAGTGCACGAAATTGCGATGCTGACGAGGTGCTAATTCGAGAAAGAGAAAGTTCTATAGGGGGAGCCGCGCTTGAACGAGCTTCCACGAAGAATAACGAAACAGGAATTGGAAATTGTTGCGACCACGGAGTGAAGGAGAACAAGTGAGAAAAAGGTTTATGAATTGGAAATGGAATGAAAATGAAACCACTAATTCTGGTCCAATTATTTTAATTTTTTAGATTAAAAAATACGATGATGAAAGAGTACGAAAAAGTGTTTATAGGGAAAAAGGTTTATGAAGTGGGATTGGAATGAATGAAGATGAAACCACTAATTTTGGTCGAATTATTTAAATTTTTTAAATTAGAAAATATGATGATGAAGACTACGAAAAAGTGTTTATTGAGAAAAAGGTTTATGAATTGGAAATGGAATGAAGATGAAATCACTAATGTTGGTCGAATTATTTAAATTTTTTAAATAAAAAAATATGATCATGAAGATTTACGAAAAAGTGTTTATTATTACTTTTAATATTATTATTATTATTATTTATTATTATTATTATTCACCAAAAGGCTGTAAAAAGTTAGTGACTTAAATTTATACAAAATTCTCTTCAATATTGAAGTTGTTAAAATAAGTGCTTAAAATTGTCTTATAAGATAGTCTTTCTATTATATATAAGTTTTACTTTAATATAATATTACAAATATAAAAAAAATAGTCTTTAAGATTAAAAATTAAAATAATTTTCATTTTCTTTCTAAACTTTCTTTCTATCGTTAGAATTTTCGTCTACTTGATACCAAAACCATAAAACCATGATATAAGTGAAGAAAAACAAATTAAATATATAAAAAAGTAAATAACAAAATATTCCCGGGGTTAATAACTTGTTTTAGATATTTTATATAAATTGCTAAAGGAATATATATATATATATATATATATATATATATATATATATATATAAGTTTAATTAGTATTTTGTTTTTTGTATTTAGATTTTTAATTTATTTTTATCTTTATATTTGATTTTGAGTTAATTGAGTTTATACTTCTTCTTTTTGATAAAAATTCAATTTGGATTTCTTTGTTTAAATTGATATTTACATCATTTAGAAATGCAAGTCAAATTCTAGGTCATTCACTTGTCAAAATCTAAATATGTTAATCTTTTTTTTTTTATAACCTTTCTCAACACACAACACTTTCTAAGTAAAAGATAATTCAAATGTTGATAACTAGATAATTCAAATGTTGACAACTAGATAATTTTTAACATGTGCACTTTGAAAAAAGTTAATGTCAATTAAACGAAATGGAACACATTTAATTATTTAAAAAAATAAAAATTAAAGACTCCGACTGAGTTTTGTTTTTTTTTTTAAATATGGGTATTTAGTCTCAAATTGATTTGAACATAATCTTTATGGTCAAGTAGATGGTATTATTAATGTAATAATAATGACATACATCATAAACAATGAATGACATGTCATCAATTAAAATTAACTTGTTAATATGCCGGTCTAATGATATCATCATGGTGAATTTGATGAATCAAAATATATTGACATTTTGTATATAAAAGTGATATTGAAAATGATACTAATTTGAGATAATTTAAAATGGAGGGATAAAAATTGAAAAAAGAAAAAGGTATTGTAACATTAAGACAAAAAGACTACATACCCAGAACAATATTCTTATAAGCAAGAAAAAATGACATTAATGAGTCATATAATACAATCACATCATAAATAACCATGAGAGTTATCCTAACTTCTGCCAATTATATATATTTTTTGCTTTATGAGTTGGTGAATGGAAATGCTATCAAAATGCCAAAGCAATGGTGGCTTGGAAGCTAAAAGCTCATTAGCTATTTCCTGCATTGATGGTCTGGATTTTGGGTGTGGACTCAAACATGCTAATGCCAACGTTACAACAAGCACAATATCTTGCATATCTTTTCTAAAATGTGGTAGTGGAATACGTGAGTCCAATATATCTTTCAGCTTCTTCTTCTGAATGGATGGGTCTGATAAACAAGAAATCAATTCAGCTGGATGTCTACCCATCATTGTTTCCAAAACCACTACTCCAAAGCTATAAACATCACATTTGGTGGTCACACTCAAGGTGTAAGCCAATTCTACATCAACCAAACAAACATTGTAAGCTATGTTAAAAGGGTTATCAAATCAAGTTTTGAATTACTTTGTTTTGAATCATGAATCATAGGATTCAGATCCATTGAAAAAGCACTTCTTATATATCACACAGATGATTGATTATAAGTGTAAAAAAACCAGAAATGGACAAAAATAACTTTAGCTAGTCATAAAACTAATAATTAAATTGTGTATCTCTGATTTTAGATGTAGATCGTTGAGAATACAAATGTGAATTTAAGTATCGTAATAAGTAGAAATGAGAAAGTTGAGTAAGAAGAGCTACAAACTTATTGGTTTAAGGTTTTGGATTGGAGATAGCGTGATCCCTCAAGTGAAAAAGTTTGATCATCATGAAATACATATTCATGCATTGTGAGATACAGAGTTCATTTTATGATATGAATAACTACATAGAAAAAATATATATGACTTTCATGCAAAAGGTTGTCCATAAAGAGATTGAATTTGTGACTCTATAACAACAATAAAACTTTACCTGGAGCAACATATCCATAAGTACCAGCAGGAAGAGTCTGATTCGATGAATGCAAATCAAGAAGTCGTGCAGTGCCAAAGTCTGAGATGAAAGCCTGCAACTCTGAGTTTAACAAAATGTTGTTACTGCTTATGTCTCTATGAACAATTGGTGGTGTACAATCATGGTGCATGTGAGCCAAGCCATAGGCTATTCCTTTTACAACATTTATCCTCTTGCTCCAATTCAGCTCTTGAGCTTCAACATCATAAGACAAGTTACAAAATAAGCTTCCTCTTTCCATGTACTCATACACCAAAAACATGCACTTGTCATGCAAGCAAAAGCCATAGAGCTTGATGATGTTACGATGGCGAATTTCTGTCAAGATCTTGGTTTCATTGCAAAAGCTCTTGTAAGAGGATGGATTTTCAGATTCTGCTTTGTGAAGTTTTTTCAGTGCAACAATTCTGCCACTGGGAAGTTCTGCTTTGTACACACTCCCATAAGCACCTGTTCCTATGCAGTACCTTATATCAAAATCTTCTGTGGCCTTAATTATGTCTTCAAATGCAATCTTACCATCATAGTTCCAAATTGAAAGCATGTCTCCATTCTTTCTTCTTTGCTCATTTCCAAACTCATTATGCAGGGGACAGAAAACATGAATTCCCCAACAGACAAGGACCATTGAGAAAATCATGCCATTGAAGGTAGAAAAGACAAGTATCATCACAAGAGAAATGTCAGCATCAGAAACATCAACATCAAAAGAGCAAGAATCTTTCATACCCTTGTTACCAATTAAAGATTCTTTTGGAAAACTACAAAAACTGTGATCTGAAGCATTAAAGGAGTTGTAAGACAAATTAAGGAGAGAAACAGAATGAAGGGCCTCAGGTATGTTGCCACTGAGGTCATTATAACTAAGATCTAGATATGAAATATTTCCTACTTGAGAAGGAATGCTCCCATTTAAAGAGTTGTTCCTTAACTGCAGATACTGACAATGCTCCAAAACATCATCTGGGACATGTCCCTGAAGATGATTGTTGGAAATATCTAAACTTTGAAGTCTTAGGATTTTCCCAATCCCAGGTGGAATAGAACCAGTTATTTGATTCCAAGAAAGTTGAACACTAGTTACTTCTGTCAGTGCAGATATCCCTTCTGGTATAACACCAGAAATCTTATTATGAGAAAGATCCAAAACTTTGAGATGGATCAAGTGCTCTAAAGTAGAAGGGATTGAGCCATTGAGTGAGTTATTTGAAAGAGTTAACTGCTCCAAACCTCTTATACTCCCTAGTTCTGAAGGAATGTGGCCATTAATCTGGTTTGAGTCAAGGGAGAGTAGGATCAAATTCTTCAACTGGCCCAAAGTAGAAGGAATCACACCAGTAAGAAAATTGTTAGAGATGTTAAGTGTCTGAAGTTGAGTGAGACTTGAAAGAGAACTAGGTAACTCACCTTGAAGAAAATTAGAAGACAGATCAAGATGGAGAAGTTTTTTCAGAGAGCTTATTTCTGAAGGAATGTTTCCTTTGAGTCCTGATCCACTAAGCTCTAGAGTGATTAAATCAGGGAATGCAGCCACATTGAAATGCTGAATATGAGCTTTTGTTGAAGGAATATAAAAATATTTCTTAGTTGAAATCTCTGTAACACTTTGAGCTTCATTGCACATAATACCATTCCATTTACAGTATTCTGAGATATTTCTACCTCCCCATCCACTCTGAAAAAAAGCTTTTTGTTCCTCATTAGTGGATGAGGAATTGGAAGCTGCATTGACTCCTTGTAGGAACAATGCATAGAAGAAGGTAACAAATACAAGATCCACTAATGGTAAACTGATATATGAATTTTCCATGCTCAATTCAAATTTGAATGACTGAAATTTCTAATGAGAAACTTGGTTATAATGTTACTGGCCCTTGGACTAATTATATGTGTGTGACACTTTCGGTACTTGGATTAAATTTTGAAGTTTCCTTGGCTTTGCACAAAAGACTTTTTAAATTATGGTTGATGATAGAATGAGACATTTAAGGTGGCCACAAATAATAAGTGTCACCTAGGACTTGTTTGTTGTTTGGAGGAAAGTTCTTCTTAGGTACTTTAGAAAAAAAATTGAGAAAGAAAAATAAAATTAGTTTAAGCATGAGTTACACATAATACTAAAGAAAAATAAAATTAGTTTAAGCATGAGTTACACATAATACTTCATATAAAAACGAATTAAATTGTGTATAAGATAATTTTAGTTTAAAAAGATGGATTTTGTTTGTCTTAATTTTTTTTGAAGTGTTTACAAAGAATTTTCCATGGTACATACAAATTTGAATGACTTGTTGAACACAATAATGTCCTTGGTCCCAGCACTTTGAACATATGATACTGGCATGGAATTGTGGTTTCATTTCGGAATTTTCTTTCAAATTTTGGAAACAGAGCTGTTGAATGGGACAAAGTCTATGGACGTGCAAAATACTTTTACACAGTGGAATTCTAAGACTATTGGTTGAAGAGGGTTCGCTGATATATTGAATGTGGAAAATTGGCACATATCATAGAGTTTATCACTCTGCCATAGTTCCTGCAAAAGTCAAGGTCATGGAAACCAAATATTGGTTCAAGTTGTCACTATTAAGTTGAATTTGAAGTATAAACTTTAAATAATTATAATAATTAACATTAACAAGTTAAAAACATTGTTTCCAATTTTATATTAACAAAATAAAAATTAATAATATATATTCTTTTCATATTTGACCGAATAATTTTTGAGGTAGACTAACCTGATTGTCAGATTTTAACTTAATATATTTTACATCTTTATTAGCTTATTTATAAATTTATTGGGACAAATATTAAAATTTAAAAAATATAAATATCACTTTACGTTTATAGTTTTAATATTTTTAAAAATTATAAGTTTAAAATATAATTTTTTTATTGAAATTAAAAATGTAAAAATTAAAATTAGTTTTAATATTTAGGTAAAGTGATTTAATGTATACATTATCAAAAATTATTTTAAATATATATATATATATATATATATATATATATATATATATATATATATATATATATATATAAGTGGTAACTTGACTTAATTACTAATTTGGTATCATCTTGGAGAAAGACAACCTTGTTCCATATTTTAAAAAAAATTTGAGATTAAATTGAGTCAAAATTTATACAAATTGAATTGAATATAAGATAGTGTTATGTGGCACTGATAGGTGACATTCACAAAGACACCTACACATGACACAAATTCTACCAAGTAACACAGCACGACAATAATCTGACACGTGACAAAAACATCTTAAAATATCAAAAGAAAAAAATTAAAAATACTACAAATTGACACTGATATGTACGAAGACGTTGTTAATATTAATTTAACCATTAAAATGGCCTAATTAAATTATTTAACAAAAATGAAAACTTAATTAAACCAAATAAAAATTAAAAAACCTAATTGAATAATTAAAATAAGAATTTTATCCGTTATCTGGATTGGAAAGCTTTTTCACAAGTCCACAAGTTAGCTTTCCATTCATGATAGAATAACAAATTTATCTCGAATAAACAAATGTATCTAAATATATCATATATAATGGAAAGTACAAATCAATTGCGGGGATAGCTCAGTTGGGAGAGCGTCAGACTGAAGATCTGAAGGTCACGTGTTCGATCCACGTTCACCGCATTTGTTTTTAGTTTTTCGATTATTTTTCTTCATAATTCAGGAAGAAGACCCCATTTGAGTTTTCTGGGGCAACTTTTGCAATGATGAGCAGTGAATGAATTGAGTAATGCTGGTCTAACAGAGTAACGAACGTTGAGGTATGAACCTTTTGACAATACCTAATTTATCATTCATCGTTCAAATGAAGTTCTTCATCTCATGCCATAGTTTAATACAGTGCCTTATTCATCTCTCTTCAATCACTTATAATCTGTCTCATTGTTTTATCAGTTTATCATAGTCAGAAGCAAAATAGTTTATAACTAAATCATTTATCTATAAAAATCAATAGCCGTACAGCACAATTCTCGTAGCTTACAATACCATATTCTTTTATTTTAAAACAGACACTCTTATAAATTATGTATTTCAACTTACATAATTTAAAATGCTACTGAGATATGCTAGGATTAGACAATTAAAAACTACACTTGAAAAAGTTGTAATTGAATCAAAACGATGTAGTAAGACTATGACATGTTGGATCAAAACCTTACAAACAAGTTCCATTTTTCAACTCTCAGATGAAATGAAGTTGACAAGTGATTACACAAACATTTAAAGCATTTCACCTGCAAAAATACTTTCCATAACTTCTTTTAAATACAATAATTAATAACTTCCAAAATAACAAAAGATGTGAGCAGGGAATAAACTTGTTTTGGTTATTATATACATGCATGCTAAATTTGTTAACATGAATAAATGGTTACATAAACAGCATATCTACAAAACTAGGTTGTTCCAAGAAGAAATCTACTTTTCATCCTCATTTCACACCTCAAACAATATCACATGGATGAACTTCACAATAGGAATTTACAAACTACTTAACAAAGAATAAATCTCAGTAATATGAGGGTGTGTCCTGTCTTGTACAGAGAACTGGTTATCTAAAATTACCATGGACAATAAAAAAGCACGTACCATTGCGGGGATAGCTCAGTTGGGAGAGCGTCAGACTGAAGATCTGAAGGTCACGTGTTCGATCCACGTTCACCGCATTTGTACTAATTTTTTCAGTTTTTGGCTACTATATACATCATTTTATAGGAAAAACTGTTCGTAGCTTCCACCAATCTAGTTCTATCATTTAGCATTAGCAGGATCAAGGATTTATGAAATGGTGCGAGAGAAACTTACAAACATCTTATCACTACATATTCAAGGTAGAAATATATTGATACTTTAAAACTGAATCCATTGGCCAAGTGTCTTTCATGGATACAACAACGAAAGATTGTTCTTGCAAGGACAAGGTTATGTTATCTTAGTGAATATTGTTCCTCCAACGATACCAAGTAACATCAATTCGATATTCAAATTAAATTATTACGAGATAGAAACCAAAACGGCATTTCGGTAATCAATATTCAAAAGAAAATTCATCATCAAAACTACCATTGGATAAGTGTTCTAACAAGAATAGAAAACTCCAAATCACATGAAAGAAATAAATTGGCTAATCAAAAAGTACATTGATGGAAGAATTCTATCATATCTTAAAACATTTCACTCTAAGCCACAAGGGTGCTGGCAGTTGTAGGTTCACTGCAATTAAGATAAACCAAACAAATATTAGGAATAATAAGAGAGAAGCACAGAAACTTAATATAGCAGCAGATAAAAGCAAGAAAATATGGTAATAGGAACATAGAATCAAGGTGAACACCACAATCCGTAATTGATGACAGATCTACAGTGACAAGTATATATGACTGCAGAAAAACTCTTGATCAAAGCAATGATGTTTCGGGAGGTACATTTGTTGAATCTATCAGGAAAATTTGACCAATAATGCAGAGCCAGCAATCCTTGTTAGCAATTGAAATCACCATGCATTCAAAATATTCTAAAGATAAAATACTTAAACAAATCAATTGTGATCAACTTATTTAGAAAAACATGGCAAATAGGGTTGGTCAACAAGTTGAGAATGAAAATGAAGAAAAGCTGAAAACAACCATTTATCAAAACTAGGCCTTTAACAAAAGGAAAGGAATGACAGGAATGGTAGGTTTGTAAGTTTTACTGATTAAGTGCACCTTCCCCAAACTATATAAAAAGGACAAAAATTATAAATCAACCATTATCAAACGCAAAAGCTTACGCCTTTATAGAGTATACAAATTGAATATTTACTATTTCCACACAGGTGGAAGCTTCATAGTCTTCTTGTAGTAACGGGAAAGGTGGTGAATCCTACTCTCAACCAAAATTAAACTGAATTTAGAATCCTTTTCCTTCCTATTCCTCTCCAAGGCTTCCTAATGGAGACAGCCTTTTTGATCAGGTGATACAAATTCTCAGGAATTTCAGGAGCAAGCCCTACAAATGACAATGATACTCCTATTGTAAAATTCCAAATGCCACACAGTACCATAACCGCCAATGATGGAAAAGGTCATACCATGGGCAATTCCATGAGAGTCACGAAGAATAACACCTGACCCCAGAACAACACATATAACAGAATACTAATACCAAATTTCCTGACTAAATTCCATGTCATTTAAATGATCCACATATATTGCATCTACTGAGTTATGTTAGAAAGTATACTTTTCAAAAACTTTTCATTGTCTCTGTGTGTTTAGATTGGAGACTAACCATATATGCATGCTAAATTTGTTAACATAATAAATGGTTACATAGACAGCATATCTACAAAACTAGGCTGTTCCAAGAAGAAGTCTAATTTTCATCCTCATTTCACACCTCAAACAATATCACATGGATGAACAAAATCGGAATTTACAAACTACTTAACAAAGAATAAATCTCAGTAACATGAGGGTGTGTCCTGTCTTGTACAGAGAACTGGTGAACAGTTCCCCCCAGTTCAATCCAACTACAACCTGGAATTTTCTTTAAATGCCTTTCTTTCATTTCAGTCCTAACCCTCTTTACATTGTCCCACATGCCCAAACTGGCATAAATATTTGACAGGAGCACATAGGAACTTGGACTGCATGAATACTGTTGAGTCAATTGCTGAGCTATAGGCTTTCCTATAGAGAAGTTTTCATAGATTTGGCAAGCACTAAGTAAAGCCTTCCAAATCACATCATTAGGTTCAACAGGCATCTCCTCAATGAGTTTCCTGGCTTCTTCAACATGCCCTGCTCGGCTAAGCATATCCACCATGCATCCATAATGTTGCACTTTAGGTTCCAGCTTGTACACTTTTTGCATGATCTCAAAACATATCATTCCCTCCTTCAACATGCCAGCATGCCTACAAGCACTCAACACTCCAATGAATGTTATATCATCGGGAATAACTGAAACCCTTCCCATCTCCAAGAGAAAATCAAAAGCCATCTCACCCATTCCATGAATAGCCAAGCCACCGATCAAAGCATTCCAATGATCAACACATTTTTGTTCAACATTCTCAAACACTGAGACTGCATTCTCAATGCTACCACATTTTGAATACATGTCAATTAGAGCAACACCAAGCTTACCATTCAGAGAGTATCCCTTCTTCATCAAATAATGGTGTATCACAATTCCATCTTCGACATGTCCTAATTGGGCAAACGCTGTAAGAACAATCAACAGAGTAGTATCATCAGGCAACACATTCGCTGCCCTTTTCATATCATGAAATATTTTCAAAGCCTCAACGCAACAACCATTCTGAACATATCCAGCCATCATCGAATTACAAGAAATAACATTTCTCCTTGGCATTTCATCGAACAACCTCCTCGCAGCAAGAACATCACCCGATTTCGCATAACCGTCTATCATGGTAACCCAACTCACCAAATCCCTTTCTGGCATCTCATCAAACAACTTCCGAGCATCCTCCACCCTCCCGTGCTTCACACAACCACCAATCATCGTGTTCCACGAAACCAAGTCTCTCTCAAGCATTTTAACAAACAAACTCCAAGCAAACCCCAGACCCTCTTCCCACCTCACATACCCTCCAATCATGGAATTCCAAGTAATCAAATTCCTCTCTTCCATACCATCAAACAACTCACGCGCCCGCTCAACCGCCCCACACTTCACATACCCACCAATCATCGAGTTATACGAAACAATATCACGTTCAGGCATTCTGTCAAACACCTGCCTTGCAAGCTCAACACACCCGCATCTCACAAACAACCCGATCAAACAATTCTGCAAAAACACATCAGACCCAAAATTCATTTTCAAGAGCAACCCACAAACCTGCATTCCCTCTCTCTCCAAACCCACTTTCCCACAAGCCTTCATAGCCAGGGAAAACGTGTACGCATCCAGACACACCCCATTTTCGAGCATCAAGCGGAGCAGGACCAGAGCCCTTCTGGGGTCACACCCATTAGAGTGTGACCTGATAACAGCGTTCCAGAGAAAAGGGTCGTCGTGGGGGTGGCAAAAAGCATGGTGCTTGAAGAAGACGTATCGAGCAAACTCCACAAGAGGCTCATGGGGTGAGGAAATGAAAGAGAGGACGAGTCTGGTGGTAAAGGAAGGGTTTTTTATCAACCCTGTTGTGATGAAGCGTGCATGGAGTTGGTTCACGTGTTCTGCAGTTGTGCATTTCGAGAGTGTGGGAATGGGTGAAGCCCATGGCTGGTGTGAAGAGGAACTAAGACAAACAACCATCAATGGCTCAAACTTTCAGATATTTTGGTTATAAAAGGTGTATTTTAGTGTAAAATTACTTGCTATGTTGAGTCATCAATTTGGGCTAAGGCAATGTGTAGTACTATATCTCTTTTATAGTTTCATTTCAACAATCTATGGTGGCTCATTGCCTCCCATTTGGATAAGGTTATCTTTGTTTCCATGGAAGAGGGAAATGCATTTCTTACTCTTCATTCCTTTTCCATTTTGTGTTTATCACTTTCTAGCTCTCTTTTTCGATGAGTTTACAACGGAGAACTATCTCAAAAGGCTTATAATACTCAAGAAACTCTTAAATCTTTAGATCAGTAAGAAAGTTTGTATTCCATTAAACCATTCTTTATTGATCTAGTAAAGTGTTTGTTACTATGTTTCATAAGCATATATGATTTAACTTTTGCTCAAAATTTGAAAGAATACACAAAGACTACATTGTGTAAGTTCAAGTTATGCACAGAGAGACATTTGGTTGAGATAGTGATTGGTTGTTTGGTTGCAATGACAGATATTTGTGTGCCATTGCCAAGATATTTCTACTGTATCACTTCATCCAAAAGTCTTTCAATTGATTGGTTCATTGAAAGGCACAAAAATTTACATTTCTCTTTGCAGCTCAACTTGCAAATGAATGAACGAACATCTTTCTCTTCTCACAAGGATGATAATGTCTTTATAAATTTTTGTCTGCAAATGTATGAATATATGTCTCTTTCACGAGGATAATTGTGTCGTTTTGCTTCTTAACAAGTGTTCTTTACGTGAATAAAAAAATACGATAGTTAAGATCGTGCATATACAAAATTAAATTGTAATTAAGTTAAAATAAGATTAGAGGAATTAATGAAGTTATATAAAATATTTTAGTTTATTTATAGTATTAAATAGGAGATTAGTATTTAAATTTTGGAAAACAAAATGCATGTGTTTGTCTGAACTCGAGTATAACTTGTGGTGAAAAGGTTGCAAATCCTTTCTCAAATATCATCATGCTATTAGTTTATATGTATATATTATTATTTTATGAAATTGTATGGACCAGCTCGGTTATGAGTAAAATGAAGGTTTGTGATCGGTTCCAATATTTAAAATTGAGAATTTGGATTCCCTATTATGTTTTTCTATATTGTTCCTTTTTTGCTGTATTTTAAAATATATTCTTTATGAGCACCGAGTTTGATAATTCAAAATATATTACAAAAAAAGTAAAGTATTAAATTTGTTGGAAGTCTCATATCGACTAGAGTTAAGGCCAATTCATAATATATAAGTGAGGTGCAAACCTCACCTTACAAGCCGATTTTGTGGGGTTGAGTTAGGCTTTAAATCCACTTCTAACATGGTATCAGAGCAATCTAATATAATCTTACAAACTATGCCTCCAAATCCTAAATATAATTTGCTTTTGAAATTATAGTGCAACTTTTAAAGAAACTTCTGCTATACACGACATATACATGGAAATATTGTTATAAGAGTTACACATTTTCCTCCGAAATGTCTTGTGGTGATTCATTGCTGACAGAACTTATCATCAATATGGCGATTTTGGCTCCTAAAAGCACCACTTGGCAAATCTGCATTTTGAAACTGTGGACGATAAATGGAATCTCCAGTACTATATTCATCAACAATGGCTTCACCTTGTTGTATTGGTTGAGAAACATGATCCATGTTCATACCAAAGTTGCAATTCTGTGAGACAAAAGGTTGATGATTTCCAGAAATCATCGTGGAAGATGGCTGAAAGTACATTGGATACATTTGATTATGATGCATAGTTGGATCATCTAGAGTTCCCACTTGAAAATTCTAGTTACTTGCTAAATTATGATCATGTGCCAAAGCTTCTTCCTCTGCATGAAAATTGTCACCCAGTTGTGTATTTGGACTTGATTGTTCTTCTGAACAATTCTCGGTGATGGCAATGTTACCAACGGTTCCTAAAGGATGATGATCATGTGCCAAAGCTGCCTCTTCCATGTTACCTGTAAAACCAGGATAAAAATTTGTCATTGCAGTTGCAGAAAGAGGTTGCAAGTGAACTCTTTCAACTGCACACATCCTTGGTTCTGTGTTCCACGACATGTCATTCTGTTGCGATTGTTGTTGTCTCCTTGAAACAAGAGACATGTCGTTCTGTTGTTGTTGTTGCTCTATTTGTGTCACTGAAACAAGAGACATGTCATTTTGTTGTTGTTGTTGTTTCTGTTGCTTCTGTTTTAAATATTTTTTGTATTTCTGCAAATGACTAGCAACATGTCCTCTTTCCAAACCAGGGACATTCATTGCTTCAAGAATTTTCTTTGGCACAACATTTTCAATTCCAATTTGTTTGATAGCGTTGATAAATGCACCATGCAGTTTTTCTTCCCATACAACACGAGGCTTCTTGGTGGAGGGTGGATTTATTGATTCATCAACATCATCGTCTTCTTCAAAATTATTGTTGTTGCTCCTAAGAGCCATTGATGAAGCCGGTTCAGAATTATCACTTATTCTTCTTATTAAGCAATCAGTTTCAGTTTCCTTCTGCGACGTATCTTCTTCACTTACACATTTCTTCAGAAAGTGTGTGCGCATACTCTTGAACCGAATCTCATGCAAAGGTTTAATCCAATAATCATGAGCTACAAGTCTGAACGCCCTCATCATAGAAACCATACTATCATCCCAAGACATCGTTATGAGAGGAACATTAATTTGTTCTTTGTTGAGAAAACTTAGAAATTCATAGCCATTAACGATTGGCATATCAACCTCCACGAGTATCCAATCAATACACCCTTTTCTTTCTTGTAATGCATTCAGAGCAGGTAGAGATTCAGAGTATGCCAAAACTTGAATACCGTACTGGTTGCATGTTTTCTTGATGAATTCAAGAACGGTTAAGTTAGTGTCGATGGCAAGAATAATGAGAGTTGATGGGACTTGAAAAAGTGTATCCTAAATTTGAATTGCAGAAGAAGAATTTTGGCCATGGCTTTGCAATGTCACCTTAGAATGCAGAGGAAGAAAGCAAGTGAAAGTAAGTGAATGCATGTTCTCATTTATCTAAAAATGGAGAAAGAGAGAAGGAAGAAGGATTTAGAGTTATAATGGAAGAAATGATGATTATTTACTAGGAGAATAAGAAACTAGATTGTTCACTTCACGTGTCAACCAAAAATCTGGAAGCCCCCAAAATCCATCAACTAATACATATATCCAAAAAATTTACCCTAAAACTATAACAATAAGTTAGAATAACAATAAGTTAGAATAACAATAAGTTAGAATATGCAACTTTTTTTACTAGTATAACCGTTCAATTATTATGATTCAATTGTGATCCTAAAACATAAATAAAAATAAATAATCTTTTTAACATAAACAAAATTAATAATCAACTTTATAGTAATTATATATAATTATATATAATACACTGAAAAGAAAATTAATTAGAACCTTCCGACAATACCGAATTTATCATTGATCGTTCAAATGAAGTTCTTCTTCCATACCATAGTTTAATACAGTGCCTTATTTCACCTGTCTTCAATCACTTATAATGTGTCTTACTGTTTTATCAGTTTATTATATTCTAGAGTAAAATAATTTATAACTAAATCATTTAGACTATTTTTTCTTGTACCTCCATGTTTTCTTCTTGCACCTCCATGATCTTGATAAAATGACAATTTTATCCCTTCTCGCCCTCTCTATTCAGCAAATATCCACTACATGCACCTCGTGCCTATCGAAGCATGATATTCACTCACAGCCTCTGCATTTTGTATATCGAACACCATCGTAATCGCATCCAACAGAGACATGACTCGTGCGTGAGAAGCATTTCGTAATACTAAATTAATTTTATATTTCCATACAATCCAAAATGTAATTTATATTTCAGTTTGTACGTGTAAAATTATATTTCAGATGTATAATTCAGAATGAATATAAGAATGTGAATTACAATACATATTCCAGATTGTCTTTCCAATTTACATTACAAATTCTATAACCTAAAATACCAAAAATATAAAACAAAATTATACAGTTTAAATTATAATTTCACATTTCAGATTATATATTTCAAAATATAAATTGCATAATTCCAAACTATTATTAAACTAAAGATATAGTTGAAATTTATAAAATATGAGAATGTAAAGCTCAATACTCATTGCTTATAATACCATATTCTTTTATTTTAAAACAGATAGTCTTAAAAAATAATTAATAACAATATGTAGTTCAATTTATATTATTTAAAACGCGACTGAGACAAAATTGCATTAACAATTAAAAAATATTATTGAAAGTGATATAATTGAATGTTACTGTTAGGCCAAAAGAAGTCAGCATTGACTATGGCATGTTGGATCAACCAAAACAAAAAATCTTCACCAATATGTTCACTTCCAAATTAAATTATTACGAGATAGAAACCAAAACGACATATCGATAATCAACAATAAAAACAAAAATCCATCATCAAAACTACCATTGGATAAGTGTTTTAACAAGAATTGAAAACTCGAAAATCACATGAAAGAAATAAATTTGCTTATCAAAAAGTACATTGATGGAAGAATTCTATCATATCTTAAAACAGTTCACTCTAAGCCACAAGGGTGCTGGCAGTTGTGGATTCACTGCAATTCAGACAAAACAAACAAATATTAGGAAAATGAGAGCACAGAAACTTAATATAGCTACAGATAAAAACAAGAAAATATGGTATAGGAACATAGAATCAATCCGTAATTGATGACAGATCTACAGTGATAAGTATAAATAACTGCAGAAAAACTCTTGATCAAAGCAATGATGTTTCAGAAGGTAAATGCATTTGTTGAATCTATCACGAAAATTTGACCAATAATGCAGAGCCAGCAATCCTTAAAAATGAAATCGCCATGCATTAAAAATATTCTAAAGATAAAATACTTCGATTGTGATAAACTTATTTAAAATCACATAGCGAATAGGGTTGGTCAAAAGAGTGAAACTGAAAATGAAGAAAATCTGAAAACAACCATTTATCAAAAGGCAAAGTTTAGATTATATCATAAATCAACCATTATCATAAATTTGAAGACTTACTATTTCCACACAGGTGGAAGCTTCTTAGTCTTCTTATAGTAACGGGCCAGGCGGTGAATCCTACTCTCAACCAAAATTAACCTGAATTTAGAATCCTTGTCCTTCCTATTCCTCTCCAAGTGCTTCCTGATGGAGACAGCCTTTTTGATCAGGTGATACAAATCCTCAGGAATTTCAGGAGCAAGCCCTACAATTGAAAATGACACTCTTACTATACAATTGCAAATGCAACACAATACCATAACAACAATGATGGAAAAGGTCATACCATGGGCTTTCAATATACGGAGAATCTTGCTTCCAGTGACACTCTTCACCTGAGCAATTCCATGAGAGTCACGAAGAATAACACCAATTTGGGATGGAGTGAGACCTTTCTTGGCAAACTTGCAGATGTTCTCCTCCACCTGTGAAATTCATAATATCATAACAAAATAACATAATCCATAAGTGCACCGCTGTATGATTAACACAGCAACAAACATTAAAAATTAAACAAATCCGAACTCTTTAACCATATTCATAAATTTATTAGAATACTAGAATGTTAACACCAAAATACATATGAAGAAGATATTAGAAAACAGTCCAGAACCCAATTGAACTTGCCATGTAGTTTTACAGGAGCCCTTACATCATTAATACAGCAATGTTGATTCCAGCAATGTTCTTTTCTAATTATACACAAGAACAAGGATTCACCAATGTCTTACAATTTTTTGTATTAACAAGTTCAAACATTTTTTTCAAAACTTCCCTAATAGCACAGATCGCAACAAAACTGCTTGAGATAAAATTACAACAGAGTTTCCAATTAAAAGAGAAGAATCGTTGAACCTAATTATATGCATGCACAATGAAGTAAGATAGATACCTAACAACATACGCACATTACAAAAACACATAAAAAAACATTTATTTAGGTTAACAGTCACAGTTTTCAAGCATCTAAGAAGAAAGATAACATCAACACAAATTCAGGCCGAAGAGCAAGAAAGAAAGTAAATGGGGTGTGCATTTCTTACATCCTGAGACGAAATCTTCAACCAGCTAGGTGGGGTCCTCTTATATGGAAGAGCCGAACTGGAGATACCCTTACTGAAAACAAAAACATTCAGCGAACCAACACATTAGAACAGCAACAACGTTAGAGAAAAGGAAAATGAATAGAACTGTTTTCTCCGTATTCTCTAACGTGAAAACGTGACAATGAAAACATACCCGCGACTGTGCATACGCCCCATGGTGACCGCGTTTGAAGAAGGACGACACTCTCTCTGTCTCTCTGCTGCGCCTGCACCGAAGAACTAGAATGAATGAGGAGAAACCCTAAGAATATGAAGGTAGTGAAAACTAGGGTAAACCTCATTGGATCGGGCCGTCATTCAATTGGGCTTGGACCAGTTGTTTTTATTTCTCCCGGGTTTGTCCTAGAGCCTAAATTAAGGTCTCATTGAAGTTCAATTTAGGGGTAACTAATGGAAAGAATTCATACAAAGAACGGTTAACCTATTTTTACATATTATGTTTAGCGAAATTTAAAATAAAATTTTGAAAATTAATTACTTCATAATTTTTTAATACTAGTTTATCAACTATTTCAACAGTGTTTATACATTGACAATATCTATCTATACTATCTATACAAAATCGAATATTTTTTTAGTGTATACTTTTTTTTCCTTTTTTCAAATTTAGTCTTTAATAAATAAAAATTTATCAATTATACCTTTTTTCAAACTCAATTCTTTTTTTAAAATTGAATTATTTTTTAAACTAAAACAACTATTTGTAATAAAATATTATCTACCGAATGAACAAATAAAATTATAAAAAGTATTAATATTTAGTTCTATAATTACATCTTTATTATTTATTTTTGTTATCATTAAAAAAATAACTACGTAAGACATGTATTTTTACTGATAAAATAATAATTATGATATTTTTTAATAACAAATTATTATGTAAAATAAGTATATTGGTTTTTATAATAAATATCTTCAAAAATTTTCTTGCCTGTATTTATTTATTAAAAGAGAGAAACTGAAAAAAAAATATTATTTTTTTTTACTTAAGGTTTTTCTTTCTCTAATTTTAACTTTCGCTCCTTTTCTTATCATTTATTTTAACAAGACCATGAAGACCGAGGTTGCTGAATCATTTGGATTTAGAGCGATGTGGGCCATGAAAAGCTGGACCAAAGTCCACTACAGTAACTTGTACAATTATTTTTCAAATTATTCCTGACTATAAAACCTATTAAGTGTTGTATAGTGGTCGATTCTGTTAACCTTTTTTCAAATGGTTTCTTGAACATGTTCTTGTTGGATGCACACCATTATCGTACCTCAAACTATATTTATAAGAGTGAGTTATTTAGAAGACGGTCATTGTTCACCAACCAATCTTAAAAATATATGAATGACGTGTGAACGTAAAAAATGTTTTGAATGGATCAGAAAACTCTCCAATTTTGTCGGATGAAATCTCAACACTTGCTTAGTATTTATATTTAATAATAATAATAATTAATATATTCAAAATTTATATATTTAATTATTGTCATTAATACAATACAATAAAAATTAATACATAATTTAGTATAATTGTACCTACAGAATAAACAATTATAACTATAATAAAAATCACATATATTTTTATATTTGAAGACGTTTTTTCAGATCACGTTCTAAAAAATAAATATAAAATTCTTGACATGTAATTATTCTTTGAACCTTAGAAAATGGGTCTTCTAATTGAACGATTAGATTATTAATATCATATTTCCTAATATGTAAATAAGTGAATCTATTCTTTTAAAAAATAAATGTATTCTTTTATTTTTCATTAATATATCTATTTTTTAAGTTTAAGATTAAAAAATTATTTAACATAATCAAATCAAAAATTCAAAGACTCAATTACTAAAAGAAAAATTTATGATACCCACAATTAAAAATCGATTATGAAAAAACACAATACATTATTTATTTTTTATATTCATAAAATTTGAATATATAAAGGCTCATTGTAAGGCCCCCATTTTTTTTTCTTCTGCCTTAAAGTTGGTGGATTGCCCTTATAAGTGGGCCTGAGGCCGGCCCAACGTATAAAGTTCTTAGGTCTGCCCTAAACCTAAAGTTCCTTACCATTTTCAGAAAAGCTTTGTCCTTGCCTTGAGCCACAGCCACCTTTACCTCTGCTAGGGTTTGGAAGAGTCGCAATCTAGCAAGCTCAGCCGCATCCTTCCGTTCCGCGTAAGTCTCCCCAACTCAAGCTCTATGTTCGTTTCGTCTTTTCTTTACGTTTTCAGTTTGAGCTTTCTAGTGAGCTCGTTTTAAACCTTGTCCTGCTGGTTTCAGTTCGCGAAGCCGTTCCTTGGGCTACTGTCCTTCGCCGCTCGAGTATCGGAAGCTCTAGCTCGCATCTCCCAGGTACGGGAAGTTAGAGTTTTCAAGTTTCGAGTCATCCTTTGATCTGTGCATGAGTTTATTATTGGTTGTACGGTTCGATCCTCCGTTTTGATGCGTGAGAGTAGCTTGTATGGGTGTTTTGGCCGGAAATCATGGCTGCTGCGGGTGAAGCAGTGGCGAGACCTGTTGGTGTCGCCCAGGCGAGACAGTCTCGCCTAGGCGAGACCATTAGGGGCTCGCCTAGATCAGTTATGCGAGTGGTCGCCCAGGCGACCCGCTCCTTGTTTTTGAGCGAGCGAGCATCTCGCCCAGGCGAGAAGGGACTCGCCTAAGCGAGATCCCGTGATGGCTCCTGGTTCCTCCTTCGAGCCCTCGCCTAGGCGGAGGGGTTTCGCCTGAGCGAGAACGTCTCGCCTGAGCGAGGGACTAGGCGAGACAGTGAGGTGTTTGGTTGCGTATTCGCTCTCTTATGCTTGGAATTGTTTGGGTAAGACTGCTACGATAAGATGCATGTACTGATGTATGAATATATGCCTAATGGGTTGCTATATATGTGTGACATGATTCATGAATGATGAATGATGAGTG
>Ga0214543_1000599_pt1 | contig 61934 bp, 34 predicted proteins | sample CNSS2metaG_FD_160094 | JGI IMG/M metagenome (GOLD analysis project Ga0214543, IMG submission 160094) | Root nodule microbial communities from cowpea collected in UCLA plant growth center, Los Angeles, California, USA - CNSS2 | ecosystem: Host-associated > Plants > Roots > Nodule | place: USA...
TTTTTATCTTAATTTATTTATATATATATATATATATATATATATATATATATATATATATATATATATATATATATATAAAATTCACGATGATTTAATTTTGAAACACTTACGCTAAAAAAGTTTATACAGGAAATCAGTTTAAAATCACTCTAGATATAATATTCAATATAATTATTATAAAAAGGATTTTTTTTTATCTATAAGAAGATTTATAATTTGAAAGGTAGGTTTATATTAAGAAAGTGACACCTTTTTATTTTCTATACATTATTTAAGACTTCTTTAACCTCTGTGTTTTGGATTGAATTATGGATTTGAAAAAGTGAATTTGAGTGAATATAAGATATTTTGAATTAAGTAAAAAATAGTGTGATTTTAGTAGATTTGAGAGAAAAAATTGTATATGATGTGATAAGTATAATAAATGTAAAAATAATTATTTAATAAATAAAATTATATGATTATTATTTTATCTTTGATGATAAATATAATATAAATTTAAATAGAAATAGAAATAGGAAAAGAAATATTAAAATAAAATTGAAATTGTTATTTAATATACAAAAATATAATTTACTAGTATTGCTATAATTATTATTACAGAAATATATTTTAAATATATTATTATTATTATAACTTATAGCGCCTCCATTTCGATGCAAATCGTTGAATACAAACCCACTCTACACTTCCTTTTCTATCTCTGAAAACATACTTAAGGTTAAATCTACACTTTTTTTTAATCTTTATTGTTCAATAGAGTTTTAACATTTTAAACCAAACTATAATGGTTTAAAAAAAATAGTTGATGCAATATAAACTATTTACCATAAATATAAATATACTTTATATGTAGAAAAATATTTATTTATGGTGTATTTTAATTATGATATAACTTGTTTAGTAAAAGATATTAATTTATGACAAATTTTAATTATGAAGAGTAAACCTTTATTCTATGAAGTACACGTACTAAACTACTAGTTCTAATATTTTAGTCATTATAATATGTTCCATATGACTGAAATAGTAAAATGTATAATATATAAAAAAAATTAAACACCAAATAATTATATTATAGTTACAGTTCGTTCTGCCATCTTAAAAAAAAAAAAAAAAAAAAAAAAAAAAAAACTCTTTAAGAGTACCCTCACGTGTAAGAGAAGGTTTCTTAATTTGTGTATTGTGAAACCTAAATCAATACTTTTGGAAGTGGAAGAATCTAAAATAAAGGGAGCGTGAAGAAAAGTATGGCAATAGTCTATCTGTGATGTGAGTCCAATTCATGCTTTCTGTTCAAAAAATATATATAAAAAAAATGCAGCTAAATTAAAGTGCATTGCATTGTTTAAACAAATGCTAGTACAGATTATAGAACTTAGTGATGAAGGAATGCATAAAACTATATAATTTTATGGATTAAGCATATATAACATACATAAAACTATATAATCAATTAATGATGACTATTCTTAATGACCTAAGATTTTGTGAGTATTTATGAGGGAGGAGATAAAGACTAAATCTATTGGTGAAACTTAGTTGCAGTATAAAATTTTATGTTTGGCGAACTATAAAAAAAATCTATTGAAAAAAGTTATTTTGATATTGAGGAGATGTTAGTTAATGTAAGTTTATAAAACTTTGTAAAATTTATAAAAAATTAAATTGAAAGAAAATTTGCAAAAAATGTGTTATAAGAGACGTGTAAAACCTTTTGTATTGGGCTTGTCCTAACCAGCAAGGCAAAATGTGACACTTCACATTGTAATGTGCTGTAGCATATACATGCTTGAGAAATTTTATTCACATGCAGCAATGTCATTTAATATTGTATGGTCGTTTTCATCCTTAAAATATAGGAATCTATTTCTGTTTGTTTTCTGCATGTGCAACTACCTATAAATTTAGTTATTAAAATTTAAAAAAAAAATTGTAACATATATAAACTATTATCACTTTGGTTTCTAATATATTTCTTTGTATTTGTCACTTTAGTTTTTAAAAATAAAATTATGTCTTTGAACCATCTCTCTTAACTCCACATATCCAAACTCATACCAAGTCTAATTTAAATATCATAATAACTCTTCTTAATGGTCATTCTTCAAAACCCTCTCCATTATCTAACAATTAATTTTTATTACTTTTATAATATTTTATATAATCTTTATTAGACACTAATAGATTTGCATATACATATTTTTCTTAAAATTTTAAAATAAAGTCATGTTAGATGTATTATGAATTTTAATATCTCAATTATGGTCATATTTCAAATCTCATTAATCATTTGTTATTACTTAGAAATTTATTAAAAAGAAAATAACATAAAAAAATAAAAAAATACAGGGGACCACAACAAATTCATGATAAAAATTACACTTCTCAAAACATAAACAAATTATACCTATTATGAAAAAATATAAATAAATACGTACAGGTAAAATATTAAACCACTTATATTATTTTATATAAATCAAAGTCAAATTAACTAACTTATCAGCATAATGATTTTCTTCACGAAAAATATGAGTAACTTTACTTTGCATATTCTTACAAAAATGTAACATCAACGTCATTTTTTTCTAAGAGCCTAAAAAATCACTATTTGATCCAAATAATCATGATAGGCTAAAGAATAATCACTTTGTAACCAAATTTTCTGAAAGTCTTCCCTCCAAAGCATAAATGACACCATAAACTTAGCATAAATAGAAGTTTGTTCCCTAAAAAAATGGAAAAACAACCCACATATCTATCCCGACTTCCTTTAAAAATACCAATAAATGAAATCAAATTAGGACAATCCCTAACTACACCATTAATATTCAACTTAAGCCAAATTAACAAATGAAACTTGCCATATGATATCTAAGAATGAAACCACCCATTTAAGAAGCATATAATATTAATTATATACTTCTTAAATTTATTTCCAGCCATACATACTAACTTTTTAATTTGAAAAATAACAGAAAAAATGCAATTGAATTATAAAATTTATTATAATTTTTGATCCTCCAAATCATTCAAATAAGTACATTACATACAATTACTTTAATCATTTTAAATAAAAATAAAAAGACTTTATAAATTTAACAACCGAATTCAAAGAAAAAAAACATATTTTTTTGAAGATACAAAAATTAAGATATTACACAGTTCATTTTTAAAATCAATAGTTTTTTATATTATTATCTTTTATTCAATCTAAAATCTGTCTACCTCTTTCTCGAAGTCAAAACTAATCTTCTAAAGTATTAAAATTCATTCAAGACAGTTACAATTTCGTATTTCAAAAATATATTCTGGAAATACCAAAGTCAAGGTACAATAGCTTTAAAAAGCTTTAATTAATATCAATAACTCTTTTATAGTAATATTTTTATTCAGACGTCCTTATTTACAAGTATACAATAATGAATATTCATCCAACATATAATACCAAGATAATCATAGCAGTTGTTTATTTTATATCAAATGGATTAGTTATAATAACTTTAAAAATTATATTCAAAATATCTATCATTTAATTAGAGGCATAAAAGTATTACAAATGTATGAAATTAAACCCGGATATTCAAAAAGTTAAAAGTTTGGGATGAAATAGTACCCCTTTCCCTCCTTTGATTCGAGTGTTATTAAGATTAGTAGTTATATCAATATTATGAAAATATTCCACTTGACTCCAAGGTAGCTGTCATTTGATTTGTATATATAGTGTAGTAATAAAGTGTGTTAGTCCACCTTTAAAATAGTGTATTCAATTGTTTTTTAAAATTATCATGTAATAATTTAATATCTTAGTATTTTAAAGAACGCATATTTATCATTATTTTTAGTTTATTTTATAAAACTACTTTTTCTGATATTAATAAGAAACTAGTACTCAAATGATATTTTTATTAAATTATTAATAATTTAAATATTTTTAATTAAATTCCTTATTTCATTTATTTTTTACAGTATAAATTTTATTTTTTTCTTATTATCGTTATTAATATAATATATTACTGTATTAGGCTCTAGTGTTTATAAAGCTTTCAAACTTTTCTTTATCAAATTGGATTGATCATGTATTTAGGAAAAGATTTATGATCCTCCATGATAGTATTGGGCTTTCTAGTATTAATTCTTATTATTTAATTGAGATTAACATTTCTTTCAAAAGATAAAAATGTTATATTGGTTTTATAGTAAAATATGTATCTTAATATTTCTAAATCAATATCATCAAAGTAATTTATCTTTATATGGTTTTAAACATGTGAGATATGCAGGTATGAGTATATATAAATACGAGTTTTACGTTTCCCATTTCATTCTTATGTTAAAATATATATTTTAATCCACTTAGTTCATAAATATTGTTAAGAACATCCTTGTAAGATTTTAAGTATATATTTTATTAAATTATTTTGACATACTAATTTATTCTTGGCTCACTTTATATTTTAATACAAAAATATTCAAAATAAATAGAAATGATGCTAAATAATATTTGAGAAAGGTAAGCAGGGGACAACTGTTATATGTAAATAAACATGTTACCAATATGTATATGCATGGAATATTTTTAAAAACATTTATTATTACTTTATTTAAAATTTGAAAATTTAAAATATCTTTTAACGCATACGTCTATTATTGTCATCATTTATTAAATTTAAATGCAAGCTTGAAACAATTTTATTATATTTTAATTAATAATGAAAATTTAACATAAATACACAAGTAGATTCACTAAAACTGTCCTACATTTCATATAAATATATTATTATTGCATTGTCAAAATACATATATATAGGAAAAAATCAACTTATATATGTTTATGTAAATATTAAATTAATAGGATTAATTAAATACTATATTAATTATCATGCTCAATTCTATTTTATTTACATTTAATCATTTTTCCCTTATATTAAAATTAGTTTATTTTAAATTCAGCATTAATGTTATACCAAGAAATTTAAAAGAGTAATTGTTTGTTGAAAATAATAATTTTTTAAAATGGTGTGAATGAAGTTAGATTGGGTGAAGTGCAGTGCACATGAACATATTCACAAGATGGCATGAAACCTTACATTAACCAAGTTTCGTATTGGAAACTTCATAAGCTTCAACAAACATTAAAATATTGGCTTCATTGGCTTCTCGATTTTCTGCAAAAACGCGGTTTATCAGTGTGTCGGATCATACTGTTATGTTCAATCAACTCTGAATTCTTCTTCACGGGCCATTGTTTATAGTAATCAACTTCCAATACCAGTATATGTCATTAGTATTAAGTCTAATTTATTTATATTAGTAATAATCTAATTGAAAAGACTTGTTTTACGGATTTTTAAATAAAATTAGTTCATAAAGTAGTTTTCAACTGGTAATTTAATCGTTATAGATAAATTACTTAGTAGGTTATAACTTATTGTTTTATAAATTCTATTTATTCCAGAAGAAATTCTAAAAAGATAATTTAGTGATTAGAAATATTCAATAAAACAAACTGTTGATAAACTAGTAACTAATATAAAACGAAGAATATAATTATATAAATAAACTGTGTGTTTTTATGTTAGTTATTTATTTGTTTGACAAGAGGCATTCTACAGATTCATGAACTTTAACAATCTGTTTATGAAATAATGAATACAGAAGTATGCGTCGAAATTAGGTTGATTTTACGCAGACTTGTAACTATCATTCCAATTTAGAGATTCAAGAAACATTCAATTTATCTCTCCTAAGTAGAAGAATTGCTAGAAAGGTTTTATAAGAGGATGTACAATTATTTTTATCAGGAATGAGAAAATCCATACTCTATTATTTTTATCGTTAGATTAAATAATTCATTTTTTAAAAATTGAGAAATTCACTGGGTTATTTTTATAGCAAACTACAGATAAAGTCTAATTTTTATATGTAACATAATCTCTTTTTGCAATGATGCAAAATTCAACATGTTCAGACATTAATGTATCTTAATGAGGCGTAAAGTAAAATATTTATTGAAAAAAAAAATCATCTAAACACGTAATCAGTGGAATTGTTATTCAGCAAGGCCATTTCTTTTATCAAATGTTTCTGGCCTGTTCCAGGTTTCAGTGAGGATGAGGCGAACAAGAGAAGGGAAAATTAATTACAGTTAATTCGATTAGACAAGATACAGAGCATGCTAGTACCATCATTAATCGAATCTGTAAATTTAATTGTTTAAACTTCATCAACAAGCATTTTTAAATATCTTAAAAATTAGCCATTCTTAGAATGTGAAACATTAAAAAAATTCAGATTTAAAAAAAATTAATGGAGGAAATTACATGTATTACTTAAAATTATCTGAATAAAAAAATGTTTACAAGTAAATAAATTATACAAATATATATATAATCAACGAAGTGTTTTTTTTTTTTTTGAAAATTTAAGGTGTATTAATAAACCTTAAATGATGCACCAAAATAACAGTGATGATGTGAAACATAATAGCCTCGCCAGTTTGAATACTGGAAAATGAATGCATAGTGCACGCATATATAGAAAAAGAGCAGTGCTGTGCTGCAAATGCAGCTGTATTTAAGGACTGGCATTGCATGCAACCACACACACTCATTGTCAACTTCAAAGCATTAACTCAAATACCATCTTCCAACAACACCTTCTGCTGTTATGGCTACGCATCATCTTCTTCTTCTTCTACCTACCATCTTCTTCCACCTTCTTCTCCTTCCCTTCCCCTCCCAAGCTTCCAATGCCCAATGGAATCTCCTACAAAACTCCATAGGCATCGTCGCTATGCACATGCAGCTCCTCAGCAATGACCGTGTCATCATCTTCGACCGCACCGACTTCGGCTCTTCCAACCTCGCTCTCCCCAACGGCACCTGTCGCCACGATCGCTCCGAAATGGTTATCAAAACAGACTGCACCGCTCACTCCATCGAGTACGACGTCGCATCCAACACCTTCCGCCCCCTCTTCGTCCAAACAGACGTCTGGTGTTCCTCCGGCGGAGCCGTCTCCGACGGCACCCTCATCCAAACCGGCGGCTACAACGACGGAGAACGAAAAATAAGGTCCTTCACTCCATGCGAAACAGGTGAGGACTGTGAGTGGCAAGAAACCGACAATGCTCTCGCAGTAAAAAGATGGTACTCCACCAATCAGTATTTGCCAGATGGACGACAGATTATAATCGGAGGGAGAAAACAATTCAACTACGAGTTTCATCCTAAGAGAGACGCAGCAGAGAATAACAAACCCTACGTGTTACCGTTTCTGTTGCAGACTATTGATAAGGGCTCCGAGAATAATCTTTATCCGTTTGTTGTTTTAAACGTTGACGGGAATCTTTTTATTTTCGCCAACAACCGTGCGATTCTGTTTGATTACCAGAACGACGCCGTTGTGAGAACGTACCCCGAGATACCCGGGGGAGACCCAAGGTGTTATCCTAGTACCGGTTCAGCGGTGTTGCTACCTTTGAAGAATTTGGAAGCGGCGAGTGTGGAAGCTGAGGTTTTGGTCTGCGGTGGGGCCCGCAGAGGGGCTTTTCAGCTTGTGCCCAAGGGGGTTTTCTCCGATGCGTTGGATTCCTGCGCGCGGATTAAGATAACGGATCCGAATGCCACGTGGGTGGTGGAGACCATGCCGATGGGGCGGGTGATGAACGACATGGTCATGCTCCCCAACGGCGATGTTTTGATCATAAACGGAGCTCAGTCTGGAACAGCGGGGTGGGAGAATGCGGAGAATCCGGCTCTTCAACCGGTTATTTATAAAACCAACGGTTCGGGTGGGTCGCGGTTCCTGTTGCAATCCGCTTCGAATATTCCTAGGATGTATCATTCGACGGCCGTTTTGGTTCGTGATGGAAGAGTGATCGTAGGTGGGAGCAACCCTCACGAGAAATACGTATTCTCTAATGTGTCATACCCTACAGAGTTGAGATTGGAAGCTTTTTCTCCTTACTATCTGGACTCTCAGTTTTGTCCTCTACGTCCCATGATTCTAGAACCTTCTTCTTACGTGAAGTTGATGTATGGCGAGAAATTGAAGATGAGTATTAAGGTGAACGGAACCCTTGTGCCTGAGTTATTGTCCGTGACGATGTTAGCGCCGCCTTTTAACACGCACTCTTTTTCGATGAATCAGAGGTTGTTGGTGTTGTCGATGGGTGAAGTTAAGATGACGGGAAATTCAAGTTGTGAATTTGAGGTGACGGCGCCAGGTTCAGCTGTTCTTGCACCACCCGCGTTTTATATGCTATTTGCGGTTCATCAAGAAATTCCCAGCGAGGGAATTTGGATCAAGATGCTATGATTTTTCTTCTTTCTTTTTTTTTTTCTAGCTGCTGAGAATAATTCATTCTGTCTCACTAATTCTGTAATTTTATTTTCAATTTGTGTTTATCTTTGAGTATCTAGATGGATGAAATGAAACTCATGTCCTTGAGTTTTGTTTGAAATTAAAAAAAGTTAAAAAAGTATCAAATCTTCTTTTTACTTTTTTTGTAATTATTTTAATTTGGTAAAACAAAAAATAACTGCATCTGACCATGTAACGTAGACTACTAATATTGTGTTTCAATTTTTTTTTATTAAATATGGTAATGAAAGGTGAAAAATAAACACAATGGTTTTAAAGTGATAATGTATCGATCAAAATAAAGCATATGTGAACAGAAAAAAAATAAAAACTAAATTCTTACTTTTTTTATGGATAAAATTTAAGTTCTATAAATTTTTGAGCAATTATGTTGCTAAATTTTTAATTTCTTTTAAAATTTTCTATTTAAGTACAAAAAGAAAATCTCAAACACTTTACAGAAATTTTACAACAGAGAAAATTTAAAATTAATTGAAAAGAGATAGTTGAAATTTTCAAAAAATTAATTAAAAATACTTAATTTAGTAAAATTAAAAACAAAAAATGAATAATTTATAACCTTTTAATACCTTGCAAAATCTGACTAATCCAAATTTAATTCTTTCTTCTTAAGTTGATAAACCTCACATCTCAACAAGTACACTTGTGAAAGAAAAAATCACATAATGTGTTAATGTGTTTCCTTCATGATGAATTTCAAGTTTTCTTTTTTTTTTATTGAATAAGGTAATGAAAAGTGAAAATGAAACGCGATAAAAAAAGGCTTTTGGTTGATAATGGTTTTAAGGTGATAATGTATCGATGAAACTAAATTCTTACATTTTTTTTTATAAATAAAATTTAAGATATATTTTTAATCAATTATGTTACTAAAGTTTTAATTTCTTTTAAGAATTTCCATGTCATGAAACATTTAAAATTCTTTATAAAAAAAGTTATATTTGAAAAAAAAATTCTCAAACACATTACAGGAATGTTACATGTTACAGTAGAGAAATTTTGAAATTAATTGACAAGAGTGAGATAAAATTTTCAACAGATTAATTAAAATTACTTAATTTGATAAATTGAAAAATTAATGAATAATTTATAAAATTTTAATAACTTGCAAAGTCTCAAATTAATTAAAAGTACTTAATTTGATAAATTAAAAAAATTAATTAATAATTTATAAATTTTCAATAACTTGCAACTCAGATTAATTAAAAGTACTTAATTTGATAAATTAAAAAAATTAATGAATAATTTATAAATTTTTAATAACTTGCAAAGTCTAATTAATCTAAATTTTATTATTTCTTCTTTAAGTTGATAAACCTCACAAAACTCAAGTCTCAATAATCAATAAGTACAGTGATGAAAGAAAATTTGTATAAGAGATATTTTGTTTGTTTTCGATGATGAATTTAAAGGAATAGAGAGGAAAAATAAAATTGTTTATTTTGAGGGACCAAAAGGTAAATGATTTTGATGATTAATTTTTTTTAATAAATAAAATTGTTAGATTATTTTTTTCCTTATAACTAAAATTAATAAAAATAAAATGTAATTATAATTATTAGTATTATCATTAATATTATTATTATAATTATTATCAATTTTTATATAAACAATAATAATATTAATTATTATTATTAATCTTATCATGATGATTATTACTAATGATATAATAATCATTTTTATAATAATTATTAATATTTTTATAGTAATTACAATAATATTAATTAATATTATTAATGTTGTTGTCATTATTATTACTATAATTAGCAATATCTATAACTATATATAAAGGGAATTTTCTTTTTTGTGTCCACATTTCATAATTCCAACTTTACCCTTTACAATTTAATTATTTATTAAATTTTTAAAAATTAACGGTTACTTTTACAAGTTTTTATAAAACTATTTACTTATTTCTTTCTTATTTTTTTTTTTACTATTTATCAACAGTTATTTTTCTCATATTTTTTCCATACATTTTACTTTATTTTTATTTTGTTTGTTAACTTAATAATATTACAATATCATCAATTATTAATATAATTCAAAAAATGCGTACACACTGGCGCGCATGTGTTTACGCTAGTTATTATCAATAATAATAATATTATTAATATAATAATAATAATAATATTATTATTATTATTATTATATTAATAATATTATTATTATTATTAATATTATTAATATTTATCGATAAGGTTTAATAATTATTAATATTATTATTAATTATTTTTCAAAATTCTACATTAGTAGTATTGATATTGTTATGTTATTATTATCATCAATATAATAATAATAATAATAATAATAATAATAACTAGCGTAACACAGTGCTATCGCGCCTGTATAGATTTTTTAAATATACGTGATATTATATTAATAGGTGATATTATATTATAATATATATTAAAATTATATTTATTAAAAATAAAGTGAAATATATCAGAACAGATAAAAGACTAACCATTAATAAATAAAGAAGAAGAGAAGAAATAGAAACATCTAACGGTCAATTTTTAAAAATTTAATAAATTATTATATTTAAAGTGGTACAGTCAGTATTTTGAAAAGTGGACACAAAAAGGGGAATCCCCTATATATTGTTATAGATAATAATAAAATTATTATTTTTCAATAGTATTAATTTTAAAATTAACATTAGTATCGTTGAGATGTCATTATTATTATCATCAATGTTATTATTTATATAATTAAAAAGAAAATAGGAAATATTTATGTAAAAATTATGGGTAAAATTGTGAAGATGTATTTGATGATATTGTTTTCCTTCTTATCTATTGGTTTATGTGGGAATGAGAATCTTGGATATCTCAAATTCATTTTCTCATCCCTTACGGCAAACACATACATGACTCTCCCTTCTTCACTCAAAGTAAATCTGTCAAAGCAAACATGTAAAATTCTATGTATCATCAGTTTATTACATGAAAAATTATTGTTATCAGTCACTATTGAGAAACTAAATTTAGATATTAAAAGGTCATATTTTTATAATTATCTAAATAAACCCAAATATCATAAGCCCAATTATAAATGGAGTATTTCTTCCTGCACCCCCATGAAATTTATTATCCCAATTTTATCCCTGCAGCAAGGTCCACCATCTTCCTTTGTAGAAGAGGTATGGCAATGCTCACAGTTGCACTACACTCTCTCACACATTTCCTCATCACAGTTTTCCCTCTCACTATTGGTTGTCGCACTCATCGTCGTGTTCGTGTCACCAACCAGAATCCACAAGAAGAAGAACCACGCAGCGGCTTAAAAAAAGTCACTGATGGTCGACACTATGCAGTGTCGTGAACATCTGATGGTGCTTCTGGTGGAGTTGCATATGCATGGGTTTGCATGGGCTTCCGAATTTTTGAATTCAGCGAGAGAATTCACCATTGTCATGATTTACTTTTACTCCATCAACCACTTAGTTGCATTTTGGATTGATCAATTCAAAATTTATTATGTTGACAGCCATCTGAAGATGATAGAGATGAAATTGGTGATGGACGAGGAAGATGATAAAAATAGCACTTTGTAAACAAGAGAGGTCTGTGTGAAGAAAGGAGGAAAAATTAGGATTTTTAATATATTTTATTCAGGGATAAAATGGCCATAAAATATTTTATGGGGTGCAAAAGAAGAAAGGGGGTGCAGGAAGAAATGCCCAAGTGGTGTTATAATATGTTAGCCCAAAGTTGATATGAAAAACATGAAAAGGGGAATTGGGCCACGCGTGATGTACACTGTTCAAAGGAACAGTATAGCGACAAAATAAAGACCCGACATATTTGTTTTTCTCACCCTGTATTTATTAAGTTCGCCTCCAACTTTCTGAAATGTAAGAATACTGCTAAACCAACTAATTTGAATATAGTTTTTCGTGTGTATTTGCACTTGAACTTTTGAGATATTTATATAAACTAAAATATAAATAAAAATAAATAATGCTAAACTGATTAAGAAAATAGGTTGACATGTTTCAAAAAAAATATTTCAATTAAAAAAAATTTCCTTTAATGTTTCAAAATAAATATTACTATGGGACGAAGGGGTAATTTATTTTAAATATATTTAAGTGTAGAGTGGTACGCGATATTAATTAACAGATTTATTTTAGTAGTGTCCGTGAATAATATTGATTTAGATATAGAACAACGATATATTTCCATATATGATAGATTTTGTATAAATACAGAACAAAATCTGAAATTCAGTTCTTACTAATAAAAAATACGATTGAAATTGAAACTAAATTCTCTGATTAGTAACCGAGTATTATTAACGAAATTTGAAGCATTACATGAACAGTAATGGCGAGTGGTGCAGGCATGAAGTTTTCTGGTAAAGGCCACAATGAATCAACTAAAAATGTTTTTGATGACATGGTGGTGGCAAGCAACAAGACCTGTGCCACTAACTTAAAGACCCATCTTTCTTTACTTTCAACCAAACCAACCCAACAAATCACAACCCTAACAAACACACGTGCCCCATGTCACACACCACACCAACACAACACTAATATCTTCCTTATATTTCTTTCCAAACTCATCACAAATATAAATTACATGGAAAAAAGATGGATCAGAAAACAATATTTTAAACAACTTTTAACTATGAAAAGAATAATTTCTTTGTCCGTATTAATTATTTGGCAGCATGGTCGGTTTTAGCTTTCATAAAGTCAAGATCAAAAAGGGTAAAAAAACTGAAAATAATTAGAAAAGGTTATGGAAAAAAAAAACAATAATTATGCAGCGGTAAATAAATATGGATGTGCATCGCAATTGGATGGTTGAAAGTGGAAAGACAGACAGGAACCGGTGACTTGATAATTCACGTATTTCATTTATTTATTTTATTATTTTTTCTGCGTTATAAGAAATGATAAAACCGAGAAAAAAAAAAAAAGGAAGTAAAGAGAAAAATGTAAGTGGAAGAAGAGAAAGTGGCATCGCATAGGTACAGATACAGACACAACCCGGTAAAACCCCCCTCACCCTAGTGCCGCACGATTTCTCTTTCTTCTTCTCTCTCTCTGTCTTTCTCTCTCTCTCTGAGGTTAGGGTTTCTTTCTTCGTTCATTTTTTCAGTCTTTACTTTCGTTCTGCTATTTATCGTTAATTTATCGCTGTTTTATCGTTCCGACTCAATCCAACTTCAGTTTATCGCTTCGTTTTGTCTTTGACTTGCTTTGACTTTGTTTTCTCACCTTCGAGTATCTGAATCTTTGTGCATCCTCTGATTTTGGTTCTTCTCTTAAATATTTGCTCACGTTCGCTGCAATTGCTTCTTCTAGATATATATAATTTTTTAGTTCTAGCCTTCCAGCTTTCAGGTCGGGTGCGACGTTTCACTGTGTCGGAATCTGTTATTGGTTCAAAATTTGGATCTTCAACCGCTTGAGATCCAGGAGGCGTGGTTTTTAAAAAATTGTACGGAAATGAGTTTCAGTTTTGTCGTTTATTGACCCCTCATGATTTAAGGAGGGGCTGTGGTGATAGATTTTGCTCTGTTCCGGAGAAGAAAAGTAAAAGCCAAAATTAGCCTTTAGAGAAATTAAATGAGAGGCCTTTTAAGAAAGTTGAAGCATCTAATTTGATTTTAGATATTTTTTATGATGGGTAGTTTATTTTAGTTAATTGGGCAAACTTCATTTATTTTAGTTAATTTTTTCTAAATAAATATTTATTCAGAATTCTGTCCTAACAAGTGCTGCTACTGGCCTATGGGAAGAGCTAGTAGCGAGTGTTTTGGGTGTTTGTCTTTGGTTAGATGAAAAGCAAGTGCGAATGAAGATATATTTATTGATACTTAGAATTCATCTGGTCATGATATTCAGCTATATACATTTGCTGAATGTAGTCAGGAGGATTATAGTTTTGGGTAATAAAAAGAATGTCATGCGCCTGGCTATTAATTGATATCAAGTTATCCATCAGGTCATAAATACGATTGTCTTTTTTTTAAAAACTCAGTTTTTGCTGTACTATCGTATCCAAATATGAGTTCCGGAATGATCACTTCTTTACCTTATTTCCTCTTGCAGTACTCTTCCACTGTAGTTTTCCTTTTTTATTAAGTTTTGGAGTTGCACTGGAGTGCTGGATTGTTTATGAAGAATTTTTTGTGTGGGTCTTTGCTTGACTCGTATTAGATCAGGAGGTTGTTATGTCTCCCTTCCACTTGTTTATCTTCTTTTAATTAGCAATCAACACAGGATATTTTTGGATTTTGGATGTAAATTATATTATGTTTCAGAGCAGTGATTTTTAAACTTGCTTTTCTGTCAAATGATATTGGGTTTTTAGGAGTTTGGTCTTCCTGTCTTGTAAGAAGTACTGCTTGAAGAGGAACTTGATCATATTGTTGTCATAATTATTTTTGTGATATTTGCCCATGCATTATGTGGTCAGAACATTATAGTCACATTAGGATTCTTTCTATCCACTCATTTTATCTCTTCCCCCGCCCCCAACATGCTTTAACTTTCTTCATTTGTTCTACTTTAATGTTTATTTTCGGCTTCCATGGAAGCTCTGAAATAATAACAATAATGACTAATTACTTTGATATGATATTGTGGTAAATTCTGGAACTTCAGTCTTTTTCTATTGTAATTGCTGTGGTAACTTCTTAGTTCGTGGCTACTATTGATGTATCTGTGGTAAACCTGCTTACTACATTATTACCATGTCTGCCATTCATATCCAACTGTTCCATTATTTCCTTTCAAGGTTTTTGGAAACTTCTAACTGTCTTTTATGCTTAAAATGCAAGTATTTTAATCATACATGAAGACCAATAGACTTCCCCTGCGCTGCCAAAGTTTCCTTTCACTATTTTAATCCCAGATTTTCCTGTAGCTGAATATTCAAGTCTTTTATTAAGTGGCAGTTGTTTGTAAGTTTCATTCATTACTGTTTGTGAACTTACCGACTTTACATTCTTGTATAGGTTTACTTTTGATCAAGTACCTGCTATCCCTATGTATAAGCATGGTAAGTATTTTAAATTTTGCGACACCCGTCCCGTTCTTCATGGAAATTGTTGATCGAGTGATTCCTTCCTACCCAGTACTCTTCAACCTGAGAAGGAAGAGGACAAAAGAGATACACTAACTATCTCAAGTTGCCAATATAAACTGAAAAGTTCCTGTGAATGCAGGACTTCTGGCATACTGTTGTTTGATCAATCAGGTTCCATATTGGTTGAGGAAGCCTAGAGTCAATATTTAGTTATTGCAACCGGTTGTGTTTCTGATGGATGATGCTGGGCATCGTGAAAATGGTAGGCACAAAGCAGATCAGTATAAATCTGCTCAGGGGCAGGTATATTAAAATACATTTATTTATGTTCGTGTATAAATTCATCAACAAATTTACTATTCAATTTTCCACAAACAAACAATTAGTAACTGCAATGCCTCCTCTCTGTTAATTAAGATGCTGACTTTGATAATATTTATGTTGATGTTGCGTTGCAGTGGCTGATGCAACATCAGCCTTCCATGAAGCAAATCATGGCAATTATGGCCGAAAGAGATGCAGCCATCCAAGAAAGAAATCTGGCCATTTCTGAGAAGAAGGCAGCATATGCTGAGCGTGACATGGCATTTCTGCAGCGAGATGCTGCAATTGCTGAACGAAATAATGCAATTTTGGAACGGGATAATGCGATTGCAACTCTTCAGTATCGAGAAAGCTCGATAGGTAGTGGCAGTATGCCATCATGTCCTCCAGGATGCCAAATTTCACGTGGTGTGAAGCATATACATCATCCCCAGCAACAGGTACACCATATACCTAACATGGGTGATCCTTCTTACAACGCAAGGGAAATGCACACAACCGATGCCCTCCCTGCAGCTCCCATCACTTCTGAGGCAGGGAAATCAAGACGGGCCAAGCGGCCCAAGGAACCGAAGTCAACTTCACCTAATAAGAAGACTCCAAAAGCAGCAAAAAAAGTGAAAAAGGAGAGTGAAGACCTGAATAAGGTTATGTTTGGCAAGGCACATGAGTGGAAAAATGGTCAGGAAATGGTGAACGGAGGCGATGATCTTAACAAGCAGTTAGTAGTGTCTAAGGCTGATTGGAAAGGTCAGGACTTGGGATTGAACCAAGTGGCTTATGATGAGTCAACGATGCCAGCGCCAGTATGTTCTTGTACCGGTGTCCTGAAGCAGTGTTACAAATGGGGGAATGGAGGTTGGCAGTCTGCCTGTTGCACAACCACTCTTTCAATGTATCCACTTCCTGCAGTGCCGAACAAGAGGCATGCTCGTGTTGGAGGTCGGAAGATGAGTGGTAGCGCTTTCAACAAGCTGCTTAGTCGCCTTGCCGCAGAAGGTCACGATCTGTCAAACCCTGTTGACCTCAAAGACCATTGGGCCAAACACGGGACGAACCGATACATTACAATAAAATAGATGGTGAGAAATTGTTTCTGGAGCAGCATTGCATGAATAGAAACAGCTTTTAGTGATCAATTATGGATTATCGAGTCGAGCGAGGGAAATAATGTCAAGTGTAAAGGTTATCTGGGAAAGCTTAATGGTTGCAGTATGGCCGTACCTATATTTAGAATGCGTAATGGTGTTGGCTAAATGAAGGGGTTGAAGAAATGACCAAGTAATCAGCCATCCTTGCCGTTCTGGTGGCACACATGGCAAGTGTAAAATGTCTGCATGGTGGATAAATAGTTGTTAGATAGTGTTGATTAATCCATGTAGCTCTTAAACCCGAATAATTGTAGACTCGTGCCCTCAGTCATCCTGGAAAACCCTTTCTGCGTTAGTATGTAAAATCGACTATGTATGTTAATTATATCCCTGTTTCATGTTTGTTATTTCCCTCCAAGGTCAATCTATCTATGACTACCACTTTAGTTCTTATCGGTGATTGTTACAGGAGAAACACAAGCAATTTGCATTTCAGCCAAGTGAAAGCCTTTCATCGTTGTCTACAAAAAGGTAAACGTGCATTATCTCGTTCTTAACCAACACCATCTTTGGTTTTGGAAATTCATAATCATAGAGTTCACATTCCAGCATTGAAATAATCAATCACAATAAATGGGTGTCATCCACGAGAGTATAATAATAAACGTACAATAAAAAAGAGGATCGCTTTCCAAACCAAGATTTGAGATTGTATGGTGAATTGACTCAGTGACGATTTATTACACCCAAATCAAGGTTTGCGCTCTCAAGAAATTTCAAGATTATAGGGTGAATCGACTCCACTTGATTTAAGATTTTTGTGTTAAAATTCTACATATATGGGTTGTGTTCTATGTCACCATGTGGAGTTAGTAATAATGAGCTTGTACTTGTGATTTTTATGAGCACTTTTTACCAATAATCATATTTTCCCCGAGTATACATTATGTAATTTATGGATCTTGTAAAAATAACTATATTTAATTTTGAGCAACTGGAAATTAGATAAAAGGATGAATATAGAAAGATAATAAAAACGTAATCGATATAAGAAATGTTAGAGAATTTATTTATATCTTTTTCTATAGATTTCTACCTTTTTAATTGATGTGAAAATTATGATTATCCACTTGAGTTTATTAAGAGATTATTTACTCCTAATTGCTTACATAGACAAACATATTCATTGAATTTTAATCTCTAATTATTTACGAAATTTAATAGAATCGTGAAGGATAATTCTGGTCTTAGTTGTAAACTAGTTAGATATGCTCAAAGTCTAATATATTCTATTTATATTTGTTAGTAATCTTCCATCTTTTCAATCGTGAAACTACTCATAAAATGAACATCACTGACCATAAATAAAATATTGGAATAATTAAAATTAATTAAACATGAACTGTCAAGGTTAAAAACTATAATCCAAATTATTACATCAATCTCAAAATTAATAATGTAAGAAAAAGAAATAATTGATATGTGTGTTTGCTTCCCTCCTGTGTATGTTCAGATGTTCCACAAATTGATAATAATCGTGGGTGGTTACTTCTATTTGATAACTGTTTTTCTCTTCTTTTTTTTTTGCTTTTATTGTTCTTCTAAATCTAAGTCTATTCTATAACAATATACAACAAAAAAGATATCCCATTTTATGTTAATATTTCGTTATTATTTTAGAAATTAATTATTTTATAAATAATTTATCTTTAACGATAATTCTAAACTTTTTTTTGTCTTAACAGTTATTTTAAAGTATTTTAGTATATATTTTATTTTTTTAGTTTTACATTTAACAATTATTTTAAAAATTAATTATTCTTTTTTATTAATTTTAACTCAAATTTCTATAAAAAATATAAAATACAAACATACATGTGTAACAACGTCTATATTTTCATTTGTAACATTAAAATTAATATTTGTTTATGAAAAAACGTGAAATTTTACGATTTAAATTCTGCACTACTATACAATAATCCACAAGTCATAAAATTTCATTATGGAATTTTCTTATTTGTTTTCTTCACATTATCTCACTCTATTGTGATTTTAACTTATGCATACAAAAGAGATACAAAAATCTATTTCAAATAGAAATAATGTTAGATGAAATCATTTAAATAATACAATAATGACATGAAAGTCACCTAAACTAAGGTATAAATGCAAAAACATTTTATTTACAGGTAAAAAATTTGTTATCATAATTACGAGATAATTTTTACATTTCAATATTAGTAACCCATCAAACATATGCATGTTTCACTACAAAATCACCGTACTTCACTCTCTCAAGTTGTTGTTGAATCAAAACTTCCAATATTAAATTCTTTTTGATGACAAGTTTTCAATGTATAAATATAATTATTCACACACAAGCATTAGTTTTCTCAAAGTTTTATAAGATGTTTTTTATAATATTTGTTTAATTATTATGTTGATAGTTATATTTTGTATGCATATAAAATTTAGTTTTTACAATTGAATGTTCATCAACCACATACACCATTATAGATAAAATTAACTAAACATTAATTCCTCATGAACAAACTAAACGATAAGAAACCTAAATATTTTATTAAATTTCAATTCCTAGTTTTTTTAGTAATTTTATATTTCCATTAATTCTTTAAAATGCTGAGATTATTTTAATCGTTTGTCATGTAAATGTTAATCTCTACCAATTTCGTAGACCCTGTTTTTTTTTCTCAACATATGTAAATAAGAAATATTCTACTCCTTATGTTTGTATGTTTGAATTTTGTAAAACAAGTTGTTACCTCTGGGTTTTGTGATCGTTTATTTTGAAAATTAGCATGATTTAATAATCACTTAGTATTTTCTTATTTATAAGTCTTTTTTAACCCATTGAGATTATATATGCTCGGTACTCAAATCCCAATCTCATAAACATTATATGTAATGTTGCTTGTCATCTATTACCTCGTAGAATCCCGTTTATAGTTTGATTTTATTAAATAATCACTGATCTTATATAAGTTTGACATTAAGTTTTTTATTAATGTAGGTTTTAAGTTACGTAAAATATATATTTGAAAAAAAAAAAACATGTTCTCATTCTATTATTGAAAATTAAATACATTACTACGACTGATACTTGAAAGCTATCAATTAATCAGGATAATTTGTATTATCATGCCAATTTTTGTAATCATAGAATCTATATTTTGAGGAGGGTATTAACTAACTGCATTTTTAGAAAGTACATAAAGCACAAAAAAATAAACAAATAGTAACATTGTATCCAACAAGTATGATGTTTTGTTCTTTTTCAAGTATATTGAAAAAAAAAATAAAAAAACAGTTTCACTTGTTCTTTTGTTGTCCGTGTCATCGTTAACAAAGAAAAATGTAAATTTAAAACTACTTAGTTAAACTCGGTCAATGACTAAATAATTGAATGTAAGTATCTTGTAATTGAATTATGTAATCTTGTAAAGCTTTAAATTTACTAAATTCTCAATATTCATTTGTATCTTCTTATCGTTGAGTTATATATTTTCATATATGTTTTGGTTATATATGGATTATGTTTGATGTCATATGGGTGATTGTGGTTCTATATATATGGCATAAGTCTTACACATATAAGACATTTGACACCACTTTGCAATGGTGTTATAGGTCTTTATTCTTATATAGTGTTTAACTTTGTCTATTTTATTCAATATGAGACTTTAACTCACACTTTGACTGTTCTCAACAATCTCCCCTCAATGGTGAGTCTCTTCTTTTGTTTTTTTCTCCCTCTCATATGAATATATTTTCCTTTAGGTGTATGAGTGACCCCTTCTTAGTTATGGTTATGCGGTCAATCACTTTGGTGACCCCTCTTTGGTTATGGTTATGTGGTTATGATTATAGTCATTGAGAGATTGTGGCTGCATATGGTTATATGACATTGGTTTTACACATAGAAGGTATTTGACACTATTTTTACCCAAAAATGATATTATGGGTCTTTATTCTTATATAATATTTAACTTTATCTATTATATCCAATGTAAAACTCTGACTATTCTCAATAGTTATAAGAAAAAAAAATTATATGAGATCATACTTGTGACATAAAAGCTACCATAATGTATAAAAAAAAACTATTTGATCATATTATTATTGAAATTCAAAATTTTCAACATTTAGCATGGATGCTTTAAAAGATATATACTTATATTTGATGTACAACTATTGTATATATTAAAATTATAAGTAATAATAAAAGAGGGAGTCTCCCTTAAAATCATCACTTGGTTCAGATTGTCTTGGCATCAAATTAAAAACATTTTATTTTTTGTCTTGAGAGAAATGAACTGAAAAATGCAAGTATTGTTTACAACAAACAAATCACAAGAGAACATAAAGGAAACCAGAAAAAAAAAAAAAAAAAAAAAAAAAAAAAAAAGAAACCAAAAAAAAAAAAAAAAAAAGACAACAAACTATTTTTTTCACTGTTTGATACCGTGTAGGATAGGGAAGAAGGAATTGAAAGACGATGAGAAAAAAGAAAGAAATATAATATTATGGAGATATCAAAATAACGAAAATGCATTTGTTTTCATATACATATATAATGAGACCCTTTAGTCAATTTCTCTACTTTTCAAGTCTTTTTATAATTTTCCATTCATGGTCTCTTGACTTTCCGAATTCCTCTCAGGTTTCATATTTAAAAAACTCTTTATTAGCTGTTATATTAAATGTTTCTCCTTCGTTAACCTAATAGCTAAATCTTTTTTTATATTCTCAAATTTTGCTAACTTAAATTTCTACACTTAACCTAATAACTAAATCGGGAATGAACCTAACACAACAATAATTATTAAAATTTCTCATCTTAATTTTTTTGTTCTCATTAACGAGTCATCTTCTTTCACAAAAAGAATAGAGTATCTTTTAATCCATTTATTAAAAAAATACAAAAAAAAATGACTAAAAAGAAATGGAAAACAGGTCTTACAGAAGAAATAAAGAAGTAGGGGTGTGTTGCGTGGATCTAGTATGAGTATCTCTGTATATACCAACACGAAGGAAGCATTAACTGTGCGCGTGACAAGCTACTTGATTTTCCATTAATAGTTAATAATGAATTCAAAATAAAATAAATAATTTAACAGAGTGTAAGGTTTACGCTACCTGCAAGATCAATCAGAGCTTAAAGAATAATAAAAGAATAATAAAGTCTAAAAAATGTATAAAGAGTAACTAAAGAAAGAGAGAGGGACAAATTCCGACGATAAAAGTAGCAAAAGAAAAAGAAAATCTGCAGACAGCGACAGAGCAGAGCCAAAATATAATTTGACAGACAATCAAAATATTAATAAATAAAAAATAATGATTTGTTTAATTTATAATAATAATTTTATCCACTCGGAGTTTGTTTTCATTTATTAGATGTTAAGTGGTTAATAATAATAATAATTTAGAGGAATAATCAAAAGTTGGGTTGTTGCTACTCTCGAAAACCCAAGGACAATCCACTCTTTATTATCTTTTTTTATATTTGAGAGCACTCGCGCACACACTGAGTCGGTAAAATTCAATTAGGGTTTCATTTTCTTCTTCTTCACCCCACTGTCACTGCGCAAACCCAGTTCTCCCCTTACCGTCTCCCTCGCTCCTAATATTTTCCCGCCATTTCCCGCGCTTCGTTTCCATTGATTTTGAATACTAGCCGTTAGATCTGTCATTTTTCATTTTTTTTTTATTTTTTTTTCCGCTTTTTCGAAAACTTTCGACCGTTGCTCTAGCCGGAGTGAACGGGAAATGTCTGCATCTGAAGCGGAGAAGAAGGTGGAGGAAGAGAGGGAGGAGGTCAAAGGGGGAGAGCTCTTGTTCTGCGGTGCCACGTGTTGGGATATCATTGGCCGGCGCAAGGGCGCCGTCGACGGCAACCTTGTCTCTCCCTCGCGCCTCCGTCCTCTTGTCGGTGTTGATATTCGTTACGTCGCGTCCGGTTGCGGTAACGTGAACATGCTCGTTTGTTTTTTTATTTGGCATTCACTTTTTTAGAACTTATTCTGCCCTGCCGTGTTATGAGTTATTGTTTTAAAATGTGTTATCGTTGGTGAGAGTGCAGTCTCTTGTCATTGCGTTGCATTGGACGTCGAAGGACGATGCTACACTTGGGGACGGAATGAGGTATATTTATGAAGTTTATGCGCCCACACTTAGGTGTTTTAGTTATTGAAGTTTTTGCGTCTAATTTGTGAGATTTGGTGTGCAGAAAGGGCAACTGGGGCATGGAGATACGATTCAACGTGATAGACCAACCGTTGTGTCTGAACTTTCTAAGTGAGTGAATGATTTGGTGTGATTAATGTTGATTTGTTTTTTCCGGAATTTTCCATTTGGTTATTATGAATATAGTTTTACTTTTTTAGTGTTGCCTAAGAGCCTTGACACACTTTTAGGAAGAACCATAATTGTTTTTGCTTTTGGGTGGTTGTCTGTTCTGTGATTGTCTAATGGAAAAAAGGCACTCTCTCTATTATTTCTCTAACTTTAATACGATCGTTAAGTTTAACATCTGTTTATCTATAAGCCCTACTCTAAGGTTTAATTTTGTATTGATCTGTATTTTGTTCTGTCATTGAAGGTACAAAATTGTCAAAGCTGGATCAGGGAGGAGCCATACAGTGGTTGTTACGGAGGATGGAAATTCCCTGGCCTTTGGATGGAACAAGCATGGACAGCTAGGTTCGGGTTCTGTAAGAAATGGTATGTTTTTTTAGTTATCTGTAAAATTATGCAGTTTTTGCTAATGTATTTTAAATTACACCCATTGTTTGCTTGAATGTTAGCCTGCTCCACGTTCTTTCTTGGCATCGTTCTGATTTTTATGAGTGGAAATATAGTAAAGCTTTTCAATATTTGGGTATCCAATGATGGAATGGAAGTTCTGGTGGAAGTGAGTAGAATGAAAATGTATTGTTCCAATTTGTCCTTATTACAGAAATCTTATTTTTCTAATACTATCTTAATTCTTTTCCGATTATTATTCTTTTTGTGAAGTATTTTATCCCTAATTCAGGAAAAATAATGCATATATTTTTTCAAATGAACATCCATTTCACAATTTGAGAACACCAAATGCAAACTTCAAAGTGCTTAGAAGACAGTAACAAAATAGCAAATTGAAGCATGGGGAAGGATGAAGTGCAGTGCTGTAACTTCTGTACCAAAATCATACACTTGTAGACCAAAAACACGGTGGTTTCTTCATTACTTGAAAACAGGGTGGTTTGACATGGTTGGTGCAAGTAGATACTGGTTCTGGAACATGGAAGAGGAAAACAATGGCAAATCCACAAGCAATAAGGAGAAAGAGCTTAAAGAAAGACAATAATTTTGTAGTTATGATAGTAGATATAAATTGGTTTCTCCTCTTCACAGTTCAGACTCGAACAGAATGGGTTACAGAGTGGAATGAAGTCCATCCAATTTTGTTCCATCCCAACTTATTTATAAAAGCCCAAACAAAGAAATCCCTTATCATTCTTATTAAGAGTCTACTTCTTTTCACCCTTACCATTGATCTAGACTAATAATTATTTTCAGTCTTCCATTATAAAATTTGTCTAGAATAATGATTGCATTGTTATTAGTTATTGGGATTCTGTTGGTAATTCTTGTTACAACTCGCTGGTATATATTGTTCTCCAACAAAATGTGATTAATAGCTGATGTACAACGTTCTTGATCTTCCAGTTGTACTTTTGTTTTCAGCAGTAAGGATTGCTTTATCTTGTTGAAAATAACAAATTCATTTTCTTTCATGTGTCTTGTACAGAAATTGAGTCATCACCTGTTCGCTGTCTTGTGTCTGAAGTAAAACATACTGCGTGTGGTGGTGACTTCACTGTGTGGTTATCTTCTGTTGAAGGAGCTTCTATACTGTATGTTTTCAAAATTAAGATTGCATTCTGTTTTTGTGATTTCTGTTCCCGGGCATGGATATTCTATTCTTTCATGGGATGCAATTGTTGGTGATTTTCAATTTTTTTTTTCTTTAATTCCCAGAACTGCAGGGCTTCCACAGTATGGACAGCTTGGGCATGGTACAGATAATGAGGTATTCTCAAGGATGATGTTTTCATGATCTTTGTTGTCCCAAGATGTGTGTCCTTATCTTAATTTAAACCCATGGGACGCAGGAAGCTGTATTCTAGTGGTTGTATATGATCTGTTATCTTCAGATTTAAAGGCCAGTTGATCCCGTGTGCTTGGGGCCATTTAGGTACCAGAGCTTGTAATGGTTGCCTGGGTTTAGCAATTCTTACAATTACAATGATTGAATTTTGATTTGTATTTCCCTCTTGCTATGGCAGGCATATGTTTTAACACAGATTTTTTAGTGCTGACATCTTTCCCTTGGATTTACTGCATCAATTTTGTTTATGTTTTCTTCAAATAATTATTTCAGCATACTCGGTTTAAGTAAGTACATGCAAGTTTCAGAATAATACTGGATTCCATATTTCAACTTTCAGCAGACTAGATATTTATGCGGTCTACTGTTTTTCTGTATTTTATGGATTTAAGTCCTTGATTTGTCCTGCTATTGGTTGAATAATCTTTAATAGGTACTTTCTCCTGTGCTATTTACTTGATTTCCTTAAATAAGGGTAGGAATGCTTAATAATTTTTGTTGTTGCATTGCAGACTCAGAAGCATTACAAGAGAATTATTATAAAATAATGGATTGAGAGGACTGAAACTAAATAAGTAATTATGTTTTTGAATCAGACATTTACTAAGTTCATCTGTCTTGTGAAATGTCACTTATTCTCTAGTTGCCTTCTATGGCTGGTGTTTTGCCTGATCATCTTACATGTCTACGTCAATTATGAGCATTGTATCACAATTTTTATGTAATAATGGGTCATTATTTTTCTTCAAGAACAACTTAATTTTCTTTTTTATAATATGACTAAATAAAAAGTTGTTATTCTCCATGGTTTTTTATTTTGTAATGAAGTACTTTTTTTCATTCCCATGCTTATTCTAGTTAATTTTGCATATATCTGTAGTATAATTCCAAAGACAGCTCTGTGAGGTTGGTTTATGAACCCCAGCCACGCCCTCGAGCAATTGCTGCTCTTGCTGGGGAAACTGTTGTGAAAGTGGCATGTGGAACAAATCATACAGGTGCTTGTTATTCCTTTCTTGATCTTGGTTATATGCTCTTATTTACTACTTTTCCTTTAATGATTCTTTGTTTTGGATATTTAGTGGCGGTGGATAAGAATGGCTATGTCTACACGTGAGTAATCCTAGAGTTCCCTACTTCAATGTTTTGGTTCCTTTCATTTAAAGTTATAATTATTATTTGTTTGTGCAGGTGGGGTTTCGGTGGTTACGGAAGGTCTGTGCTTGGTTTGAGATTGGGTTGGCAATGTTTTGAACTCGCGATAAACTGCAAATGAGATATTCTTGTTTGAATCGGTTTTTAATATTTTGTCCCTTGTGCTCAAAATTTCATAAAACCGTGTGGGTTGTGTAGGCTAGGACATAGAGAGCAGAAGGATGAGTGGGCCCCACGCCGTGTTGAAGTTTTCCAAAACAGAAATCTTTTACCGCCTGATGCCATTATTTCTGCTGGTTCTGTTAATTCTTCATGTACGGCAGGTATGCGTTGCAGACATAAATATGAATATGTTCTTCTATTGATACTTAATATTTGTTTTAAATTGTTGTTTAGTGGTTAGTTAATGGTTTGAGTCCAACCTCTATGGTCTTCTCATGCGTACTTAATTACAATTCATTACATAAGGGAATGAAAAAAGTCTCATGTCAATATTAGCAATGGTTAAATCAATTTATTCTACTGGTATTACCGACTAGGGATGAGTACTTTACACATAATAGCTTTGGCTTTCAGTTTCACCTCGTTCTTATTTTGTTTCAGGTGGAGGGCAGTTGTACATGTGGGGAAAATTAAAGAACACTGGTGACGACTGGATGTATCCAAAACCTCTAATGGATTTAAGGTTGTAGTATATTCCATGGTTTGGATAATAATGCTTGGTGTATGTTATTTTTCTTAATGAGTTTTCTTTCCCAACTTGATGTTGATTAATAATTCCATGTTTTCTTTGATAAATAGTGGGTGGAATATACGATGCATGGATTCAGGCAATATGCATCATTTTGTTGGGGCTGATTCCTCTTGCATAAGTTGGGGACATGCTCAGAATGGCGAGCTGGGATATGGACCTAGTGGACAGAAGTATGTTTATGCAACTCATTCTGGGCTGATATTGCTGTGGGGAGTAATCTCTAATTATTTTTGTTGCCTTAATTTTGTAATCCTGTTTGTACTTTTACTTTAGGTCTTCAGCTGTACCCAAGAAGGTGGATATACTTGAGGGTATGCATGTAATAAGGTAAGTAGTGAGCATTCCATTTTGTTCTATTTTATCATACCTTCCTCTTTTGTGGATGTTCTGATTCTATTTTTGACTCTGAATTTTAATTGATTTTCTTTTGTTTCAATTGATTTTTTGGTAGCCAAATTTTGGTTTTAATTGATTTTGGTATCATATTCTTTGATGCAATATTATATTTTAAACAAGTTGGTTTTCAATGCGTTATCTTTTTATTCAAGTAAGACTAAGACTGCTATCTATATCAACCAAATACGAAATGATCTAATGTTTTCTTATTTTCTAACAGTGTTGCTTGTGGTATGGGGCATTCCATGGTTATTGTTGATAGAGCAAATGTTGCTGATCGACTTGACCAGGTAACTCTTAAATCTTGCATGCTATTTTCTTAGGAGTTCATTAGCGCTCAAGTTTATTCTATTAAGTTCTCAAAGAATCGAACAAGGTCTTCTATTGTATTTTGGCTGCCTATGGCAGACATAATAGTATCGTAGTGAGCGTTTTTCGAAGCTATTTATCTGTTCAATACAGAAACCAGTACATTCTTTGTAACAAGGTTTTTTTTTTCTGTTAGCATTTTGTCTATTTGTTGAGCACTATGAATAGATTTAGGAGGCCATGAGTTTAGTCTGTTATCGGTTGTTATTATCATGCAGTAAATTTACATCAATCTTGCATTTATATCTCTAAAATGTTCTCCCTGGCATATCCTCGTCATCACATGTCGGATGTAGTTTATTTTATGTTCTTACGGTGTGTAGTTTACTTTATCTTACTTTACGATGTATACAACGTCTAACATCTCCTTTTTCTGCAGCTTGATATATATGATGGGAAAGCTGTTGGTGAAGGTATGCTACTTTGCTATAATTGAAATTAGTGTTAGGTCTAAAATTCAATCTGTACAAAATGCAAAATACCTCGGCATGTTTTATTTTATGACTGACTTAAGGGTGGTGGGAATCTGTCAAATCTGTTCAAAAAGAAGACTTCTAACAATCTGGTTGGAATCTGAACTGGTGCTGAATTCATTGTGCTTTGACTGCAGATAATGAGGCTGTAAAACCGACTCCACCTCCCAAGCAGGCAGCAAAAAAGGGTGCCAAGGCAGCTGAGAATTCGAAGAAGAGGAAAAAGTCGAAAGATTCATCGGAGTCAGAAGATGAAGAGGAAGAGGATGCTGAGGAAAGTTATGATAGCGAGGATGATGAAACTAATGGCGAAGCTGAGGTGAAAAGGTCGCGTAGTTCTGGCAAAGGCCGAGGTAAGGCATCCAAAACGTCCAGTGCCAAGGGAAAGGGCTCGGCTGCAAAAGGAAAAGGTGGTGGCCGAGGACGCGGTGGCACTTCAGCTAATAAGAACAGTTCTAAATCCCCTCCGGTGAAATCTGGTAAGAGAGGAAGGCCCCGTAAGTCATAACTTAGGTTTTTGGTTGGAAATTTTGTTCTCTATGTAACCACTAGAGAAATGTAGCGTGTAGTTCATTGGCCGGTGATTATACCTAGTGTTTCAGTACTACTCAAATTTAATACCGCTAACTATGCAAAATTTTTAGAAACACTGGAATTTTCCGACTGTTTTGGAACCCAAAGGCAAGAATTGCCCGCTTGTTATTATAATTTTTTTCAAGGTGATGCTTTTATTGCTTAAATAATACGTGTGTGCGTGTGTGTATGATTTCTGCTGACTTTGAGGTGGATTAAGTGTTTATTTTGTTTTATATCCGAAGTGAGTTTTGGCTCAACGGTTATGGGCGTCTCAGTTAATTAACAGCTCCAAAAATCATAATCAAAAGATATTAATGTTTTACGTTTTTGGAAAACTGTTGTGTTTTATGTTCGATTTAAGAAAATTAATGTAAAAACAATTAGCAGGTTTTCTTGTTGTAAGTTTTTATTGTCTTAGTTAAGAATATTAACTCAAGGTCGAAGAATAGTTTTTACTGCCTTCTACTACCTGAAGTGTTTTAGACAAATTTTCTATAAGAGCAAAGAACATCGAATCATTTAATTTTAAAAGAATGTTAGTTTTAACAATTTGCGTGATTAGATCAAAAATACAAGTTATTAGTTTGTGTCATTTTTGGTTGTCCACGAGTGAGTGAAGATTCGTGTCCAAAGGGAAGTGTATCAAACTGCTAAGAAACTTCTGAGGGTCAGAAAAAAATCTTTAATAATTTGTTAATAAAATAAATATCAAATAATATGTGATTAAAATAAAATTTAATTGCAATGAAAAGGAATCAAATATTGTGAAAAGTAGATCTAGAATCGATTAAGTCAATCAACTTCCCTTCGAGTAATCCACGGTGTTCTGCAACTTCTTTGGACAAAACGAATAATGCAGAAACAGTTCATATTCCTAAATTTTGTTTCTATATTCGTCTTTCGTAATTATTGAAGCTTTGTAATTCCTAAATTTTATTATTAAGGTGGAGATTGTAGGAGAATTTGAGTGGAGGAGTATGTTAAGTATATTGTTGTAGCCTCATCCTCAATGTTTGTGCAGTTTAGGTAGCTTTACTATAAAGCATCCAAATCATAATATTTGATTGAGGAACATATAAAGATGAGTAGATTTGACTGAAAGGGAGTAGTTAACACTGTTGTCTGCGTGTTGTTTAAGAGAAGTAAATAATGATCTAAGTCATCATACATAGGTGCTAAGTTCAATGTTCGGTTTGTTATTGTAGTTTTTTTTTTGTTTAGTGTTATAAGGTTGATATATACTTCAACATGGTGAAGTTCAGTTGTTTTATAATGACAACGTGAAAATTGTGGTTTGAAGAAAGGCCCAGAAGTGATTTTGGATGCATTTGGGGTGTGAGAGTGGAAGATTGGTCCAAGTGTTGGTGTGTTTAGTGAAGGGTTAATGATTAGTTTGGAAGAGTGAGAGAGAGGAAGGTAGCATGTGAAGTATGTCAGGGGGATAAGCTTTAAACGAGAAGAGGGCATGCACATGCACACAAGCTTTTATATAATGGACGAAGTATTTGACGAAACAACAATGTATGGTTGGCTTTGTTGGATCCCATGTGACAGTGGGCACCACCATTCATTGCCTCACTCTACTTTCCTTATTTCACTACCAGTTTAATTTATAGGTCTGGCTAATCACTGTCATAGATGATTAATATCTATTAAATTTTAAAAAAATATATAATTAAGTATGATATTAAATAAAATTTAATATAACCGTATGTTATTTAAAAAACAAAAATGTGTATAAATATTGTATATATGTATTTAATATTATTTAATGTTCACTAGTTAAAATTTAAAAATAATAAAATAATTAATTTTAATGTTGTTAAAATCAAATATAATTAAACATACGTTTAAATTAACAGAAAAATAAAAAAAAAATAGTATTAAACGTCTAAAAAATTTACAAAAGTGAAATGTAGTAGATATATTTTTTTTTGGCTTTTGAGTAAAGACTTTTAAAATTTTAAAAATTTTATTTTGTTTTAGAAAGTTATTGTCTAAAAATTTAAAAGGTGTTTTTACTTTTATAAAATCTGTTATATGTATTTATATCATTTTAATTAATATACTTAGTTATTTTAGCTTTTAATGTAAAAATAATAAAATCAATACGTATTAATTATCTCTTAAGTAGTGTTTTAAAGACACCAAATACCAGTTAATATTCTCCTAATTGATATTATATAAATAGATACAAACTTCATCTTATAAATTTAAAATTCACTTATTAACAATTCTAATTAAAACTTTTTCTTAAATTTTGTTAACGTTTATGCCCGCTTATATAAATTTTTTGATATAATAATATTAATACATTTAAATTAGAATATTTCAAATAATTTAAACAATTTAAATATATTAATCATTATTAAGAAAGTCTATCCCTCAAAAATATTTTAATATATTTTAAAACATCAAATCAATATTTATAATTGTATTTTGAAATTTCTGACAGAAAAATAATAAAATTCAAAAACTGAAAAAAAAAATTCAAACAATTTTCATTCATCACTTTTTCTTTCATTCTCCAGTCCTATTTTACTCACAATCTAACTAACGTTACGTCCCTCTCTCATGATTGGAACACTCTGCTTCCACTCACATCATAATCCTACCAAAAATTATGGATCAACCTTATCTATCAGACCAACTAATTAACCAAATAATTTACCATTCTCACACTGTTTATGCACCAAAACATGAGATAAAGCAATTTTGTGCGGTAAAAACTTGTGGACCAAACTTGTCCCATATATCCAATACCTAATCATTTTTTCTATCTTTGATTTGATATGATGTTCACGCAAGTATGGGCACGACACAACACAACACAACGTACGTACGTGCCATCGAGAGTTATAGGTAGTGGGTAAATACATGTTTTTTAATCACTGTATGATTGAATAATCATGGTGTTTTTTTGCTTTAAGATCACTGATTTTAAATAATTAGCTATTTCAAGTTAAGTTAGGTAAAGTTATTATGGATAACATACTCTATGATTCAATTTTCAACGCAAGTGCAATGTAACGAACTTGAATTCAAAATCCTTGTTTATACTAAACCTGTTTGTCTCAGTTTATACTTGTATTTGGTGATCAATTATTTGTGATTTGACAAGTGAAGAGCAAGATTTGAAAAGTGAAATTGCTAACGAATAAAATACTAGTCCTTGTTTTTCCGTGTCTTTTGTCAAAAATATGGTTCTTGTTTCAAATATAATTTTGAACGTTGCCAATGGAAATTCGCCAAGTCACATACAAATGAAAGGATCGGACACCAAACATGTTATTATCACTGTGAATGGTTTTGAAGGAAATAATAATACACAAAAATTCGTCCGCTAATATTGTAAAACTAATAAATGTATTTTTGAGGTATTATCTGTTTTAAAGTGTAGAATTATGTCATTTTATCCTTTAAAAAATCTCAGAAAATAGGAAAAAGAAAAGATATTTAAATTACATTTGATTTCGAGTTTTAATATTTAGAAATAATGCAAAACCTATTTTTCTATAAATTTTAAAACAGTATATTCTAGTAAAAAATAAAAAAATAAAAAACTGATTTTTTACTGAAGCTAATTAACTTGATTTTTTTGTATATATAAAAATAGGCTACAAAGTTGGTCAACTACTGTTGACGATAACATATCAACTAAGACAAATAGTTTGTATATTTAACTTTATTTTTCAAATCAAGTGTTTTGAAATTACATTTATCACAAACCGCTCTAATAAACAGTTAACGAAACTAGTCGAGTGAGTCTTTAATAATTGTTTTAACTTTCGTCTAAGTATCAATTAGAATAAATGTCCATGGCGATTGATAAGATGGGGACATGTTTTAATAAAATTAATTGGATTTATGGGGAAATTTAATTCATTATATTTGATGGTTTTTAAATTAACTAATGTAAGATGGAAGTCTTTATTTTTAAGAGATGAAGGGTCTATTTCTTGGAAGTTAGAAAGTGTCACAATAAGTTAAAGAGTCTATTTGTTAAGAAAAATAATAATTTTAATTATTATTCATCAACCAATGATCAATAAGAGGAGAATAGACCCATTTGATTTCGTTCAAAACAAGACGCTTTTATAAAGATTGCAATAATTAAAAATTACAGTGACTAGTAAAAAATGATGGTTTTATATAAGAAAAATAGTTATTGGTCTAAAATATTTTATAAGCCAAAATTTGGTAGAAAAGTGTTGCAAGATGTGTGAGGGTAGGTTACGGTTGGGAAGTGTGGGGAATAAAAGTAGAGGAGTTGAATGAATGAGGGACATGAGTGGGTGATCATAAATAATTTAATAAATAATTTAACACATAAGGTTGGGGTGGGTGGACTAATGTTTTTTTTGTTTTTAATCAAAAAGGGTCTTTTATTCAGATAGATCATTGTCTAAATTACAATGTTTCATCAAAATTAAATTTAAATTCCTATTTTGTTTAAATAATTATCTTCTGTACTAATGTTTTCGAAATTAATAGAAAGTTTGTGTGTAATTTGACAACATCTAAAAGAGTCTCGAACTAATTTATATAATATATATATATATATATATATATATATTATATTATATTATAGTTATTGTTTCTGCAAATTATTAAGATGAATTTTGTATTATTTTGTATTACATATATGCACGCATAGATATTGTAAAGTACATTTTTATGTAAGCATTTAAATTATACAATGTGAAAATTGTATAAGATAGAATCGAGATGGTTATATCTCTCTTGGAGATTATCTTTAACCAAATTTAAGATCTGCGTTAAAATAGCTAAAAATTAATGATATGAGTTGTACATCCTAAACATTTTTAGAGTGAGTCTAATCTATCTCACTTAGCCTTACTTAAGTACCTATAAAAATGATATAAAAAAGAAAATTAAATAAATACGAAGGTTGTAATCATCTCAATAAAAACATAGAAAGAACAAATCTTAAAAAAGCATTTTTCATCCTTAGGAAGAAAAATAATTTATATTTAATTCATATATAGGATAATAGAAGTAATGAATGTCCAAAGAACGTATTTTATGTTTTTATCAATGTTTTACATCAAGGGTATTGATTATATATTTTTATATTATTTTTAATACATATTTAATTATCTCGTCAATGATTTAAATATCATTAATATGTAACGATGCAGGTAAATATTTTATGAAATTATTAAATAAGTGTATTAGGTGTTTTCATAATGTATATTATGTTGAAGATCATTATATATTAAAAATAAGATAAATTCATAGTATGTCAATAGTGTAAATCTAGTATCTTAATAGTGTAAATCTCATTTTATAAGTATAAAGTTCATTTCTTAATATTGTATTAAAATTATGAGTCTAAGTTTATCATAACAAAATTTATTATTTGTTAAATTTATTGTGCTACCCAAGTTAAAAAATTGATTATTTGTCGAATTTTTATTATATCATTTATTGTCATACCACTATTAGTATTTAGTCACACATTTAAAAAATATATATACCTCAATGTTAGGAAATATGTTAAAGATCCTATATTTTGAGTTTGACTTATTCTTGATAAAATTAGACTTATGTTATAAAGTTATTTTATATAAATACTTTTGATGTTTTATTTAAGATGTGTTTATATATCATTAAATATAACTTTTGAAGTTCCGATTAAAGAAATAATTGTAGTTTTACCATAAAAGTTATTGGTGATAAATAGCAAGGTGTAGAAGATCTAGCTTAAAAAAAAAAGATGGACGTGATAATGAGTCGAAGGTTGTCCATGTTAAGGTGGAATATGATAATGCTTTTTATTATTAATGACTTGTGTTGTATTGTATGGCACAACACCCATGTGCTCCTCTACGTATAAAAAAGTCAAGCCACGTGGCAAGCCAAGACAAAATAGTGATCAATGAGCTTCTCGCTTCTTTATTACGTTATAGTCGAATGTCCATAGATGCAAATATAGAATCTTAATGCCATGTGATGTTTTGTCTCCACAAATAAATTCTATATGCAATTTTTCTTTTTTAATTTGAACCATAATATTTTGACTATATAACTTTTGACAATAATATATATATATATATATATATATATATATATATATTTTTTATTCTTAAACATAATTTAAAAAATAAAATATTATTAATCCTTAACCATGATAACAATTTTCTTATGTATATACTGTCGATAGTTATTTATATAACATAAGTTAAATAGTCTCAAAAGTGATTATAAAATTATACTGAACAATTTTTTATTGAATTACCTAAAAAAAATGTAAACAATATAGATTCATTATTATTTGAGTTCAATGTGTCGATATTGAGTTGACAATTTTAAAATAAAAACTAAATTAGTGAGATGAGTTAACCCGTTACTCTTCACAGTTTATCAAAAAATAAAAAAACTTGTACATGTTTACGTAAAAAAAAAATGTTAAGTTTTAAGTTCAAAGAGTGTGGATTAAATTTAATCCACTTGGCAGACTTGTAAAAGTGGATCAAAACTTCAAGACTTGTCACTTTCCTTACAAATTAAGAATATTCGCTAAATCATTTAGGTGAGACTAATTTAAAGGACTCACTAAATTTAATTTTAGATAAAAATAAATACACAACGTAATAAATGAATTATTATTTATGAATTTTTTTTATCAAAATTTAACTCTTCCACTCTTTTTGAGTGTTCGTCTTTTTCAATGTTTTGGATTTATTGATTAAGATAAAATTGATATTAAAAGTGGCAAAATTGTTATACGTTTATTTTATCAAAATTAATTTCAATGTCATTTAATATTGATGAACAAAAAAAATAACACATTAATTTTTTTTTTATATTTTTAAGAATTATATTTTTGTTTAGAAAATTTGTTATATCATTTAGAAGTTTAAAAATTAGTAAAAAATATGTTATCGTTAGAATTTTTCTAATTTTTTTTTAAATTCTACTAATTTTAAAACCAAGTGGATGAATCTATCTAACTCCCAAACACGTTCTAGTTAATTCAGACAATATGTGAGATTCAGTAGAGTTTAATACACAGATTAAGGTGGTTAAACCCAATAATCAGTTTTAACCACTTTACACGGAGAATTTTGTGCTATTATTTTAAAGAATCTTGACTCTTTTATGTAGAGTAAGAATGACGTAAGTGCTTTGTGGTATATAATTTCAAAATTTGTTAAACTGACTTCAATTGAAATCGAATGTAACGGATACATTAAGGATAAACCTAAGTCTATATGATTTACAATCATAATAAATTAATGTTAATATAACAGTTTACATGATTTATTTAGTATTAGTCTTTTTACCATCATTTCATACCTGAAAAAATTATCAACTGGTACGTATATCTTTTATTGTTCTATATTTGCTATAAGAAAGCCTTAGAATTATGCGTTCTCATTTTTATTTTATTTTTGGGTAAAAAAGAAGTAGTAAGATAGATAAAGGGTAGTGAAACCTATATATAAAGTTGAACATGCCGACAGTACATTAAAGATGTATATCATTAATAGGTTAAATAGATATTTATGATTTGATTTTTTACATAAATAGATATTAACCACAAATAACACCATTCAATTAATAAACAACTCATAATTTCTAAAAAAAAAACATAAAAAATATAATAGAACGTTCCTTGCAACTAATTATGAGAAGATTTATGATTTTGAGATACCAACCACCCTGAGGATAAATCTCTACATAATTATTATACGTCATATTCCAATATGTAATAAGTCAGCAGCATGCATTCTCAAATTATATTAAACTAAATCTCTAAATTTTATATTGTGAAAATTGTTTTTTGACTTACATAGATACTTTACATTACACACCATAAATTGAGCTAAAATATATGTATATTGATTTTTCCTTTATATAAAATTTCGTTCACAAAAAAACCCTAAAATTATCGACAGATTTTTTATCATCAATAATTCATTAATAATATTGATTTAACGATGAATTTTATTATTATTAACGAATTTTAACCGTTGATAATATTTTTTTTTAATGATTTAATCAACAATATTCATAATATCTTCCTGATTAGATGATGATCTGATTCCTATCAGGAAAAAAACAATTATAGTGTCATATTTCTTTGGAAACCAGAGACAAATGAAATTAACTAAGGCTTCGTGGACCCACTTGCCACAAGCAATGGTTGGTTTATACACCTCTTGATTAGATATGAGTGCTGAAACTTTCTAATAGGTAGGAGCCAAATCATGATTCTCATCAATACCTTCGGATTTGTGAAGAGGCATGCCAACTTTTTAATAAAACACAATGGAGTATGGTATATTCATGCTCATGATTATTTGATGCTATATTTAAAAATATTGTTGGTTAACTATTATAAATATAAATTTTTGAAAATATTCGGTAATAAGATACGAGACCTACAAAATGTATAAGTTTAAATGATTTTTAACCAATACAAAATTGTGGCAAAGAAAAAAGAATAATTCTATTAACTACAACGGTATTTATTTTTTTTATCCCTAGATTCTAACTGAGCTCTTCTTCAAATATCAAACTTCGATTTATATACACAGAAGCATAGTAAAGGTTGAGAAAAACGATACCGAGTGTGAAACTCGAGTTATGAAAACCTAGAAGTTAAATTCTAGACAAGTCTATGTCGATTAAGTTACGTGCATATAAAGTAAAACACATCATGATCTCTTAACTAAATAATGATTATAATAACAACAGATTTAAATTAAAAGAATACTTTTATAAGCATGCACTGTAACAAACGACAGCATATTCCTCTTTCGTTTAAGAATTTAAAATGTAGGCTTTTTTTTATTCTTGTTTATTTTTTCTGCAAAACAATTTTTTAATGAGAAACGCTCAAAACACAATGACTGATTAAACTAAATGTGAAAAAAAAATATAGAAACTATAATTCATTTTTTTTTATGAGGAATATTTCGTAGCGGATGCAACTCCCGTTGTAATTTTTAGTCAAACTTATGATCGCTTAGTCTATGCATTAACCAAACTAACTTACACTGCAAAAAACAGTCAAAATTCCAAACTTAATTCTAAAATTAGCTTAAAGAATAAATTAAGTGCTTTAGCGTGAAACCATGAAGAAATTCAGGAGGAATGGATTCCATTAAAAGCTCTTATTCCACGCGAAAAAGAAAAAAAAATCAATGGTAAGAATCTGTATTTACTTAAAAGAGAAAATAGGAAAATCCAAAAAGAATGAAAAAATGACTTGAGTAGAAGGTAAAGGGACCACAGCACGCTGGATCTTAATGGTAGTGGTAATGGTCCTATATATCCTAATCCTAATCAACTGCGACAAAAGGCAAAATCGTCTTTCTTCACATTTCAAACGGAGGAGTGTATAGATAGATAGATAAGATACGTTAAAAAAGTTAAATTGTAAATAATATATATATATATATATATATTGTATTAAAATAAAAAATTTGTGACACCATAAAAAGTAAAAGAAAATAAAAAAAAATAGAGAGTGATCCATTTTATTTGGGTAGGTGAATGAGAAGGGAGATGAGATGAAGTGATGCAAAGAAAGAAACGGAACGCGGACTCCAAGGCAAAAACATAAGGCAGATTTAAGGAGGGGGTTGAGGTCCGTATATTTTAAGCTTATTACCTTTCTCTCTTTCTATTTCCATTTTCCAATACGGTAACCAACCGCAACACAAAGCTTCTCTTGTTTTGTTCCTTTCCCAGACTGAGCCATGGGCAAATCTACCTCCTGCTTCAAGCTAATCACTTGCGGTGGCGATGCGGCCGATAAAGACGACTACCACCAAGTCGCCGAGGTAATTGCTTCCTCAATTCAGCTTAACCACTCTAACTCTCTTCTCTCTGCATGTTTGATCCCACCTTCTTTCTCTTCTTCTTCTTCTTCTTCTTCTTCTTCTTCTCCAATTCACGTGCTAGGGCTCTCTTCTGCATCCGCCATTCGTCAATCACTACCTTCGCCTTCCATTTCCTTCACTCCTTCCCTTCTTTTTTTCTTTTCCTTTTTCGATAGCTTATTAAAAGCCTCTACAATGTAGTCTGATGCGCTTTTTCCATCATTTACTTTCCTTTTTTCGTTTCTCCCTCCCTCGTCATTCTCAGTTTCATGATTACGGTTGGATGTTCACGGAGCTGCACGTGTTCTCTCTTCATTATATTGCAATTATTGTGCTCACTTTGTTTTCCTTAATGTGGAAATTTTTTGTTTGCATTGCCAATGCATGGGAACGATCCACAAACTGTATGCGTTAGCTGATTTTTTAAATCCGGCGTCTGGCAACTTCGTTAGGATTGTGACATTTTGCGTTTTTGATGTCGAGTTACTATCGACGTTATTTTTAGATCTGTGCTTCTTGGTTCATTGTGTTTTCTCTGGATGAAGTGTATGCATTGCACATGTAACTTCAAATAGCTGCACATTGCTTTCTAGTAAATTTCTTTGAGTCGGTGAAAGATTCATACGAAGACCTTTGGCTGTTGGCATTATCAATAAGAGTGCAGAAGGTCTTAGATGCATAATGCATTAATCGTAAGATCATTGAAACAAAATTCATTTAGGAATGTTTTTATGAATTTAGTTAATTGAATATATGTCTCCTGTCGTCTTTTGTGACTAATGATATCTGGCATGTGGAAAAATTGTCTGTATTTCTCTTTGTTTTCGTTTTTTCAATTCGACTGTATAACTGATTAAAAGCTGGATTTGAAGAAAACACTGTAAAAGGGTGTTTCACGAGCTGACTTTTCTTTTGCAAAATTGCAAGAGTTCTGCATCTGAACAAGATGGATCTTTCATGATTGAAGCATCATTCCATTTCAATCTTACATTTTAGACGCAGCGTCAATGTAGTTTTAGATAAATTACAGGAAAAAATAAAAATATACATATTTTAACTTGCTTAGAGCAAAAATATTCTTTGTAATTTACTGTTGTTTCCAGTTCTAAGTTCCGTACTAAAACTATTTGAAAGCTGAAATTAAAAGGAGTACCATAAAAAACTTTTGAATACCACCAGAATTTACTTTTGTTAAGTTAGTACAGTTAATATTTGACTGCATTTCAAACATCATGGTTCTGTTGTGACTGAAATAACCATCCATTTTGGCCATATGTTTTGGACAAGGAATATGGGAAATAGTTTGTAGTTTTAAATAAACATGTATTAGAAAATGCTTATTCTAGCTTACCAATAATCAGCAATCCCACTCTATAAGTAGGATTTATATTGCACTATTTGAAACCCGAAGGGTGGGATGTAAACATCCTCGTCGTACTGAATATGTTTTAGTACTAAATGTAGGAAGTACCATTTGAGTTCAATGAAGCTAGGAACGGAATCACGTTCCTGGCTTCTTGCATGTAATTCATGCTGGAAAACTATAAATTCCCATAAATACTCTTGTGGAGGATGTTTGGTAGAAATATATTTATATTGAGCATTTCTTCTTTCTACTTTCTTGCTAGCAGTAAGAAGAAACTGAGGTTATGTATTCTTGCTATTGTTACATGCGTGGCTCCACGTTTGTTTTTCACACATTTTTTTAAAATATTATTCCAGATCAAGGAGTCTAATGATAAACGTGGTTGGAGTTTCCGCAAAAAATCTGCAAGGCATCGTGTGCTTAGCAATACAGTGATAGCAGAGGCTCCATCTTCGACAAATAAAGAAAGTGCAGAATGTACTAATTTTAATTTTCAACCACTTTCTGAACCTAATGTTGTTGAGAAGGTTTACACAACGAATTGCTCTGATGAGAAGCCCCAGTTATGCTCCTTTGAAAACTCACAAGTAGCGGAAACGAATGTAATTGAAACTGAGAGGAAGGTGGATGTGAATCCAACAGAGTCTGATGTCATCGTCATCCAGACAGCTATTAGGGGGTTATTGGTATGTTTACCTTTGGAAATTTTGCTAATCCAGAACATTGAAAGAAGGAACAGTTTTAACTTCCTTTTCTGTGTATTGGTCTCGTTGCCTTCAGGCTCAGAGGGAACTGCTACAGCGTAAGAAAGTAGTGAAGTTGCAAGCTGCCATTCGTGGGCACTTGGTCCGGAGCCATGCTCTGGGAACCCTGCGTTGTGTTCAATCCATAATCAAAATGCAGGTCCTTGTGCGAACTCGTCGTGCTCAGCAGTCACATCTGGAAAATCATTTAAATCACAAGGATGACAAAAAGGATGCCTCCGAAATTTTGGTATTGTTATTTCAAACTTGAAATTAGTGATTGGCAATTGATTTGTCCTCAGTGTAATAAGTTTGATGATTATTGCCCAGTTGTTACTTGTTTAATTTGCTTCAACTTGGCACATGTTTAGCCCATAGAATTTTCCCTCCGTAATACTTTAAGCATTCAATACGATTACTGGAAATCTGGAACATAGGATCTTTGTTTCATTGTTTAATAGTTGAATTTTTTATTTTTTATATTGTAATTTGGAAGAGTATCATATGATCTGTAGTATCATTAATTGATATGCTGGAAACCTTGCTCTAAGTATGACCATTTTTTTTTACCTTTGTTTAGGGAAAAGAAAATCTGATGACCAAATCAAATGTGAATTACACTTCCATTGAGAAGCTCCTTAGCAATAGGTTTGCAAGTCAGGTATGCTGAAGATGGATATGTTTGTTCACCACTTCGCAGTTCCTATATTTGTTTATTATCTCACTAGATCTCTTCCCATCCTTTTTTTTTCTTTTTACATTCAAGCTGTTGGAATCAACACCAAAGAACAAACCTATCCATGTCAAGTGTGATCCTTCTAAAGCCGATTCTGCTTGGAAATGGTTGGAAAGGTGGATGTCCATATCATCAAAAGATATTGCAGATTGCAATGAAAATGAAACTAGTTCTCTAACAGAACAGTCAAAGGAAAGCAAGGATAGCGCCCCTGTGTTTCAATTTGAAACTGGTATTCCATCTGAACCCTTTCCCTCAGCCACTGACTCAATACCCACTGTTGAAGATTCATCTCTGCCATCTGAGGATGAAGAAAAGTCAATTACTTATGACGCTAATAACTTTGAGTTTCAAGCAAGCTGCTCCGCACCATCTATTGTAAAAGATGACTTGGAACAGGTTCCTGCTGAAGAAAAGACTTCATATGATGCCAAAGTTACCTTAGCTGATACCAATTCCTTTCAAAATGACAATTCAGCATCAGATGCAAGTGCCGCACCAGAGCTTTACTCTCTTCACAAGGGACCTGAAATTGCCCCATCATCAGAACATACTTCTCTTCATGGGGAGCCTGAAATTACCCCACCACCAGAGCATACTTCTTTTTATCAGAAGCCCGAAATTGACAGTGAGCAGAACAAACGATCCGTGAAAAGATTTTCTTCAGACAAACTAGAGTCTGAAGGAAAGAAAACTGTGAATGGATCAAAAAAGGTCAGTAATCCTGCATTTATTGCTGCACAGTCAAAATTTGAAGAGCTGAGTTCAATAGCAAATCCAGGCAGGACAAACAATTTGTCCTACCAAGATTCAGTAGTTGAATCACAAGGAGACACCTCTTCTGTTGGCAATGACAGTGCATATAAATCAAAAGAGTTTGCATTTGAAAATCCTGCTCTTTATCTTTCTAGGCTTGCTGGTTCTGATTGTGGCACTGAACTCTCCATTTCTTCAACTCTTGATTCACCTGACATATCAGAGCCTGGTGTAATGGAAAATGAACGAGATGCCAAAGATTTGGTGGAAGGGATTGGTAATCTTGAGAACACAATAAACCGTGATGATGAGGCCAATGTTTCATCTTCCATCCCAGCTTCTAATGTAGCTACTTCTGTTTTGGATCAGTCGGAGGTTGTTGATGACATTAGTGGCAATTTGGGTCACTCTTTGGTGGCTGTGGACTCTGGAGAGCCTGCTATTAGTAATATTGAGAAAGATGCATCTGATCTGCAGAGAGAACCAGAAGAGACTGGTCTGCAAGATTTAAGATCATCTCCAGAAGCATCACCTAGAAGCCATTTGACTGTTCCTGAATCACAAGGAACCCCTTCAAGTCAAGTGTCTGTGCAACCTAAAGAGAGCAAAATCAACAAGAATAGAGCTGGCATTAAACGTCGGAGCCTACCCTTAAGTAACAAATCTCCTGCAACTCCAAATCAAGATTCGGGATCAAGAGGCAGTAGGGAGCAACTACCTAAAGATCAGCAGAATGGAAAGAGACGCACTTCCTTTGGCTCAGTAAAGCCTGATCACATTGATCAAGAACCTAGAGATAATAATACTAACAACAATTCTGTTCCCCATTTCATGCAAGCTACAGAATCTGCTAAGGCCAAGATTAATGCAAATAACTCGCCAAGATCAAGCCCAGATGTGAATGAACGGGACGTTGAAGTTAAGAAGAGGCTTTCCTTGCCTGGTGCCGCTGGTAGACAAGGATCTCCACGTATCCAGCGATCAACATCTAAGGCACAGCAGACTGCCAAAGGCAACAATGTAAACCCTCCTCAAGGTAAATTTTAGAGTATAAGTAACTTCTTTTGCTAGGATTTTGAAGCTTGAATCTTCTTGTTATTGTGAATGGATCATCATTTTTGTCTTCATTGATTTTAAAAGCCTCTACAATTGGGTTTTCTATCAATTTAGTTTTGTACCTGTAATGGTTGTTGCTAGTAAAATTATGATTAATTGATAAGCCGTTATCTTGGCTGTCTATTGCATTGTTAGGGCTGTTTGACATGCTAGTAATGGATAACTTTTTTTTTGTGTGTGGGAGGGGGGGACAAGCTTCGATCAATCAGGGCTGTGCAGAATCCAGCCTATGTTTACAGATTATGTCTGGGATTTGGTTTGTCAAAAGTTAATATTTATATTACCTAAATTTGTGTTTCTGACCATTAGATTGCTTGCGGCGGGTGAACTAGAATGTGAGAGACTTTTTTTATCAGTTTCTTTTTAAAAGTAATGTTGGAAATGCCACCACATTTTGAGGCCCAACTGCTACTGGAGGCATATGGTTAGGGAGATTTTAAGCATAATTTCCATATTAATGAAACAAAGTTGTTTTAACTTCTTAGGCCAGCATCCTTGTGAATATATCACTGCTGCTCTACCTCTAAGATATTTGTAATGTATGGCTGTCTCTGATCCCTTGTGCTTTCTTTGCCTCACCTTCTTATAGCAAGTCAGAATAATCCTGGTTATTGAGCTTAACATACTGGGTGTCCAGTGTCCGCCCTTATTTGTGGAGAACATAGATTTTTGTCATGAAGAGAAGAGAAAAAAAAATCTGCTTTTTAAGCTGTTCTACTTACCACTTGATTTTTTTTCTTCCAGAGAGAAAATGGCAGAGGTGAATTGATGGCGGAAGTGTGCTGACAAGCTTCTACGATGATTTCATTTGTTAATTCTCTTTGAAGCATAGCTGCTCCGTTTACATGCTTTTCTTTTTTCTCTCTTTAAATATATTTCTTGACACTTTGCATTCTTTGCCTCCCTTTTCTGCTTCCCCAAATTTGAAGGTGCTCAGTTTGGTTGTGACTGCTGGGAACATTCATGTGTAAAAGTGAGCGAGGCTTATATATGTTATGTACATTGTTTGTTGCTCTGGTCATGGTTATTATTGTGCCATACCTGTGAGGCGCACGCGATTTGTAAGTTTCAGAGTTCAAACTTTATGAAATATTTTTAATGTTTGTTGAATGTATTTTTGTTTGATTTTGACCAACTGAAGGATTGTAGGCTATTCTTACTCATCGTTATCCAAATAGGCTGAATATCATCCTGATTATTTTTTTTCCCTTCTTCTTATGACTTGAGAACTCTTTTGAGAAAACTAAAGTGGAGGAGAAAAAGAGCCAAAACTCAGCTGTGATATGCCAAAGCCTTGTAAGCCCGATTCTTTTGGAGTCGGCGAAAAGCAAACTATTATTATGGTGGAAGTGTATCGGAATTTTTCATAAGCAGAGCTGTGAATTTCTCTTGGATGATTTGAGATGTCAACGAACTAACTACAAAAAAATAAAATTACGAGTTGGAAATGATAGAGATTAATCAAACGATATTTCTGAAGTTTTCTAATTAAAAAATAATAATTGATGACAAAAAACTTTTTAAATTAGTTTTCTTTTATCAGTGTGAAAATTAAAGGAACTACCTATAAGCAAACTACAGAAATTTGATAAGCACGAAGCAAATAACACCGAACCAATACAGGTACACTAAAGTGGCACGATGACTATGGGTTGGCGCTCTTTCGAGAATAACAGAGTTTCAAAGAACGAAGGCCGAGGCTCAGATATTTTTTTCGTTCTTGTTTTCGTAGTGTTTGATGCGAATGGTCCTCATTTTTACTAAATATTTAGAATGATCATCATTTTCGAAGTATTTGTTGCGAATGATCCTCATTTTTACCAAATGTTTAAAATGGTCATCATTTTCGTAATTCGTGTTTAATTTAGTCATTTTTTGTGACGTCATTTAAATCAGTAACAGAACACTGTACATGTGACACTATTTGTATTACATTATATTTGTATTGAGGTATATTACGTGTACCGTACATGTGTAGTAATTAGATATTTGAAGATAAATAGGTGAGCTAGGGTTTATCGTTGAACCACCAACATTGCATGAATTGCTACAATACTATTGCCTCCAACGATTACAACCAGAGGTAAAGGAAGACGATCGGACCGTGACATGGGATTGCAGGAAGAAGAAGATTGCAACAACACAAATTGGGAATGGAGGAAGAAGATTGCAGCAACTGACCAACTGCCCAACAATTCATTTTCAAAACCCTAGCTTACCTATTTATCCCCAAATATCTAATTAGTACACTTGTACAATACACGTAATACACTCCAGTACAATGTATGTAATACAAACAGTGCCACCTGTACATTGTTTCGTTACTGATTTAAACAACGTCACACAAAATGACTAAATTAAACACGAATTGTGAAAATGAGGATCATTTTAAACATTTGGTAAAAATGAGGATCATACGAAACAAATACTACAAAAATAATGACGAAAAAGTTATTTAAGCCAAAAACAAATTTCTCGAAACACTAAAAAAAAGGAAAACTAAAATGAATTCATGTGACTGCTAATTTGTGAAAAAGGTTCTTCTAATTTTTTAACTTTTGATTTATAATTTGTGTATAGGTTAAATTTAGCTTTAATTTTTCTTTTTTTTTAATTTTTTCCTCTACAAAAAATTCATGTAAGAACTCATCCAATCATATCTTCTTAAAAGGGAATTCTATGTTGAAGATGTGAGTTTTATAATAATCTTCAAACAATCATTTAAAGTGAAAAACCCCACCGTTGGTAACTCTAAGATGTTTTAAATAATTAAAGTTTAAAAAAAAAACTTTTGTTCATTGCATCTCCATTGTTAAATATCATTTAAAATTAAGGAAAAAATTACTATTAAAAAAATTCACTGTGCTTGACGTAATTTAAAAAAAATGTTGCTACAAAAGTTATTATTTGTATAAAATAATTAAAAAAATTGATGCTACACAAAATTATTATTTATATAAAATAATAAGAATATAAAGCATATAAGACTTCTCATTGCGCACATTTAACATATGAAGTTTTCTCATTGTCATTAGAGTTGTTAAAATAAGTTAACACCTCAGATCAATCCAACTCATTATAAATTTCAGTCAAGTGGGTTTTAAAAATTTGCAAATTTTAATATTAACTCAAATTCAACCTGACAATTAAAAACTTGATTCACCCAAGTTAAATTATTGGCAAGTTGGATTGCTCACCCATCCGTAATAAAAGAATAAAAAAATTATAATATAATCACTTTTAACTATCAGATTACACGATTTAAAAAAAAATTATATTTATAGAAGTGGGAGAAGAATCATATGAAAATGCAAGAAGAAACTGCCTTAATAAAGTCGTAGGCCTGATTTCAGCCTTATTGATAACAGGCCCTACAAACTATTACTTTTCACACCCCCTTTTCAAAGATACTATTTTTTATTCTTATTTATATTTCCCCTAAATAGCCTTCTTGGTGGTACGTTAATTCTCAAATTCGCATGGAACACCACGCGTGCTTCTCCAGAAACACCCTCAAATAAATCTTCTGGAAGCTAATCTGTATATTTTCATAATTAAACTTTCTAATGTCTATATATAATTTTTCTACACTTATGCTCCTGAAACTAAATAAAAAGACTTTTGGAACTCTTTTGTAGAATGTGTAACAAATAGATTTTTAGGAGTATAGTAATGAAAAAAAAAATATGTGGACAGGCTTCCAGATGTTTAATTTTCAAATATACAAATAGACTTTTTCAAGATTGCTTTTGAAAGCCATCAAAGAAAACAAACTCACATCTGGAAGGACAATTGCAATATTAACAGTATTTTAACAGAAAAAAAAACTAACTTTGGAAAATAAAAATAGCTGGCCAAAAAAAAAATTTACCATGAGTGTGTAGAAAAGACGCAAACTTTTACATATATAAATTTCATCAATCATTGAAAATTTAATAAAGCTAACTTAATACGATGATTTTTTAAATGTACTTGAGTTAAGACTGATCTGGCTTGTCTTGTCATGAGAAAATAATTAAGGAGAAAATGTGTAACTATATTACACATAGAGAGATAATGGGGTAATGTAATGAAAAAAAAAAAAAAAAAGGGAAAAAAAAAAAAAAAAAAAGTGGAAATATAGAAAGAGAAAAAGTGGGGGCGATAATTGCTTCGAATTTGCAAGTTGTTCGAATTTGAGGTTGAGAGCTTTAAGAAAAAAGGGGAAGCTGGGAAGGAAAGAAAGATGTTGTGAGCATGTGAAGAGAGAGCGAAGAACTGCGATAGATGGATAGATAGAGAGGTGCGTGTGTGCGTATGCGTGTGCGTGACGGTGAGGGCCCTTCGAAGTTATAAATACCTTTCTCTGGTTAGGGTTTACTCTCCAATCTTTTCTTCCATACTCACACACATTTTCCATCCAAGAAGTTTAACGATCCATTCCCTAATTATGCGCCGATTGCAAAAATCCAAAAGAGTTTCATGGGCCTCCGATTTAGATCTTTGTCAGGTAAAATTATCTGCCCAATCCCGAATCGATCCCTTCCTTCCTTCCCATATGCTTAACATCCGATACTCGCTACTCTTGTAAACCTTTTTTTTTTTTTTTTGTAATTTATGCCTTTTTGTCTTCCATTAACCTCACTCTGTGTTCTTCTCTCTGTTCGTACTCCGTAATCTACCTTGGATTCCGATTACAATCTGATCGCTCTTTTTGCTTCTCTGGGAATCGAGGGTTTTACCTTTCCAAGTCGAAGTTAACACAGATGCAGTGTAATGTTGCCGGGCCGGGGAAGGGATAACCCTAATTGAAATTGTAAACCCTGGAGGACTCTCTCTCTAACTTGTTTTCAATGAAAGTTGAGTCATCATGGATTAAATTTCTATAAAATGGGATTTTTAAATGATTGAAGAAGAAATGAAGAAAGAGAAAGGTAATCTGTTTCAGAATACGAAAGGAACTAAAGTGAAATATTTCATGGTATTTGAAATTCCTCATAAGGTGTATGCCGTCCTGCTTCTTCATTCATTTGGAGCTGCCGGTAAGGTCGTCGGGCAATGACAGAAACATCATTTGACAACTGATTACAGCATGAGTATGATCGGGGTTTGTCTGAGGGTGCAACCTTTCAAAGTCGCAGTGTAGTTTTGATAGGGGAAGGAATGGCCCTAATTAAAAAAATAAATCTTTGAGGATTTTCTTCCTGATTTGTTTTGAATGAAAGTTAACTGGCCATAGATTAAGAAGACTATAAAATAGGCTGTAAGTCATGGGAGAAGAAAAATGAAAGTAAGGTTTTGTTCCAAAAGACAAAGGAACTTAGGAACCATGATAAGCTGCGTGCTGTTTTTCTTCTTTATTCACTTGAAGCTACTGGTAAGTTGTGAGGTAATCAGCCAATATAAGAAAGATCATTTGAGAAAATGAGTCTTGACATGTGATTTGAAATGTTGATACGAGACTTGGGCAAGTGCATCTTTGACTATGGGTGACATTTGCAATCTTATAGACTGTAGGAGAATCACATGCAAGAAAAAATAATTACCAACTTTTGCTTGAAGTGCTCTATTAAAACTCCTGAAGAAGGCAATAATGAAATTAGTAAAATGCATCTACTAATATTTTCTGACAGAAATACATTATATATATACCTCTACTGTCCAAATTTGCCTCCACCAGGATAACATCAAATTCCTGCGGCTTGATGACTAAATGTGATTTGTGAACTGTTTGTATGTTTTAAAAAATTGGAATTATTATGTGTGATATTATTGCTCGAATGTTTAGTTTCAGTTTTATGGAATGCATGATGTTGTGGAGTTGATGTTTGTTGTTGTGTGATTAGAAAAAGCTATTAATAGCCTACTGCAATCTGTTATTTAATGCATAGTTACATGGAAGACTTCATGTGTACGGGATGAAACTTCAGCAATTTACTCGGGACCTATGTTATTCTATTTGAAACATAGTTTATTCTTGGAGAATGACTGCCCTTGTATCAGCTAGTCAGTCAATTTCTTGTTTTTCATTATGTCCCCTTATGCGCATTTTTTTGTTGTTGAAGATTTCCACTTATACTTTCATTTTCATAGTGCATTATCATCAATATTTCATATAGGAATGAATCCCGTTGGCTCAGGACTCCTGAGGAGAGAAGACATTAGTAGGCCTTGCTTTTCTAGATGCCTATATGCTTTCCACACACTTAAGATGACACTGGAAAAGGAAAATTTTCCATAATTGGATCACATCTTAAATGCTTTAACGGTTTGAAATATATGTCTAATTATGTGTTACTGCAATTGCACATTATATTTCCAGACATTTTTTAAATGATTTAGGGTGTGGATATGCGGATATTAGATTGCTTATGTTATCCGCTAGTGGTTTATTTTCTGAATAAATTTAGAATGGTCATTCTAAACTTGTCACTATTTTGCTAACCTTTCTTAATTGCTCAAGTGGAAAAAGGAATCCATTCTTCCTGGTATTTTATATTTCTTTGAGATGTATCCTTGTGGATGTTAACTTGTATGCTTATGCTTTCTGTCTGTAACAATGGTTTAGCTGATTCCTCTGACTTCTTTTGTGGTCTATAATTTTCTTATTTCCCGTAATTGTTTTTATAGAAGAAGATAGTACTAATTTCAAAGTGATGCATTGATCTGTCCAACTATTTTTTTTTGTGACATTGGTTTTATTTTTATGATTAAAAGAATTCTACATAATCCTTATATATGCACTTCCTTTTTTTGTTCAATTTAATTTTTTTGTTCATAGATTATCTGTGGATGAAAGTGTGATTATATAAGTTCTATGTGGTCTTTGCAGTCCAAATCTGAGATGAAGAGGTGGAAAGATATAGTCAGAGACTTTTTGAAACTGTTTGCCGTTTGGATTTAAGAATCTGTTACTTTTTCTGATCAGGGATCATAATCTGGTTTCACCCCAAGTATCAATCTGTCCACATTGGACATGGAAAGAAGGCCAGACTCACTTGTGGGAAGATATTTTTGTGTGTCCAGTTTCAATGAGACGCATCAGTATCTTCTTGCTTAGTGCTATGGCGAGATTGTAACTTGTGTTTTTATGCAGTAGTGTTTCCATCCAGGGTGGGGTATTCTGGATGCAGTTAGTCCTTGAGTCTACAGTAGGCTGTGAAAATCTTAAAGAATACTAAGTAATTGAAGATATTGGATCTTGGCCTTTCGTGTACCTAGTGGATGAAAATACGATTTATATAATTTGAATGGGAATTTGCCTCTAATATGATTGCAACTACTCTGAATGCTAGTGCATATATTAGTTTCATCAGTATATTTTAGCTAACTGTTTCATGAATTGTTTGATTATGTGTTTGTGATGATTAATGTTGATTTGGATGTAATAAGTGTAAGTGATCATTATGTCTGTCCGAGAGAGTTTATTTTATCATATTTTGTGCGGAGATATTTAATTTTTTCGAGTTCGTGTTTTGTACTCAATAAGTTCATGTTGGTTGATCTTATGTATTCGCCTCAACGTTAAGATGATTTTCTTTGTTCTTCAAGTATTTGCATTTAGTAATCACCTACTTGTGGTTATATCGAGTTGATAGTATCAATAATTAGTTACTGCAGAATATTCTGTCTTATTATTGGATATATGAATAAATGTTAGAAGAGTGCCAAACGGCAAAAGACTAATGCTTTTTCATCGATCAGGTTAGGCTATTCTTATCAGAAGATTCCCCTTCACAGGTTGGATTAAATTCTCAAGATCACCTCCAAGCTAAGGCATCATTGCAGTTGCCTGCAGGTGGGCCAGGTTCCGATGACATTCTGCCTCCTGGATTTGAGGGAACTCATACTTCATGTCAGTTTGAGATTAAGCCATCTCAAATACCAGTTATTAAGTGGATTATTCCTCCAAAGGTAGTTTTGTTTTAGTTCTCTATTAAGCATTTTTCCTCTGTAATTTTCAGTATTATCTATATGTCCAAATAGGTGAAAGAAAAGTGAGAAAAAATAGTTATATCCATGAGTTTGTCTTCGTTATTACATCTTTTTTAGTCAATTTTGTGATTCTCCCAGATTGTGCTAGATCTCACATGGCAAGTAGTGTGTGGGGAAGAAAGCAAAGAGGTAGAGGATCAACGTCAGAGGGAGATGAGAGTACTTGAAGCTATTTATCCTCGCACATCATCCATTCCTCCGAAGTTTGTGTCTCCTCCGTACCTTGTACTGTAATTTTTCTTTGTATCCATATTTTGTCATAAAAGATTTTTTCTCCCCTGCATACAGCCCTTCCGTTTCAGTGGATGTTGAAGATTCAAATTACATGGATGGTCAAGCTGCTCTGATACCAATAACGGCAATTGAAGATGAAGATGCAGCACCAGATGCATTATCGGATTCCATGGAACCAGTTGATGCTTCACAATCCCTTGAATTACCTCCTGGTATGTTGAAGAATTCAAACTCTGCCACAAGTACGCAATATGCTCGTGGTCTGACATCTGATGTAGCTGCTGCATCTGTTGCTTTAACTAACATTGTGAGGAGCAACGAACAAGGGAAATTGATTGACCATGAATTACTTAATAATATTCTCAGCAATCCAGAAGTGATTGAGAAACTGGTTAGAGATTATGGAGCTACTAATAATTCGCAATATGTACATAATGTGGGGTCTTCCAGTGCGGTTTTTTCAAATCCTCATATTCCTGTTATTCAAGGAGAAACCGCCACACCTTCATCGATTGCTTTCCCAGCCACTTCTTCGTATACACCATCCACCGGAGGTCAGGTGGCACCTGTTTCTACCCAATGGCCTCCTAGGCCTGCAGCCAGTTCAGCTGTTGTTTCTTCTCCTGTTGAAGTTCCTGCTGCGAAAGATGTTAACTACTATAAGAGTTTAATTCAGCAACATGGTGGAGATAAACAAGAAACACTTCCATATTCCAGTAAACGTCAGATTCACCAGCCAGTAACAAGTTATGAGCCAACATACAATCAAAGAGCTAAAGTGTCAAAACCAAAGATAATGAAGCCTTGTATCTTTTTCAACAGTTCTAGAGGATGCCGGAATGGAGCCAACTGTGCCTACCAGCATGACGCCTCATTTCAGCCACGAGGTAATAACGTGCCGGGGATACAAAGTTCAAAGAGGATGAAAATGGATCATGAGATTAGCAGTTGAATGAACTCTGTTGATTGGTGATGTTGATTGCCGTTCAATGTGATGGGGACGGCTGAATGCAGGTTCATATGCTTTTTGATGTGATCAAGTTAGCTTTTAATTTGATGAGCAATTGTGACCCTTGTTTGCAACCAGTTTCAAATGCTACGTGTATAATTTTTTTAATGAAAGGCTCTTCTACGTTTTCTTCCCTTGTTTTGAGAATTTGCCAAATTTATTACTTTTCTTTTGGTCAATCTTTCGATGATTGTATTTTAGATGAAGATTGATTGCAGGCACCAACAGCTGGATGATGTCTTTTTTCTTTTTCTTTTCTTTACTTTCTGGCAATATAATTTTCATTTTTTATGGAATTTAATCTGCCTTAACGTTATCATTGCCTATAATGTAAACGATACAACTTTTTTGGCTCAATGTGGACATGAAATCGCCAATTTAAAATTAGAAAATGTAGTTAGCAACAAATGTTATAAAAACATAATTCATGGATTATGGAATACTTTTATGTATGGGGCATTTGGTTTGTTAAAATATTTTTTTTGAATTTATTGTTTTGATTTTCAATTTGTTAACATTTATAATTTTTTGTTCGGTTTTATGCCTTTTTATTTTTAATTTCTTGTTTGACGCGCCACTTCTCTAGACACTACTGTTGTTTTATCGATCAATGTTGTTTACACTTCCAATCTCCGTTGCCGTTTTAGTGAGAAGTTTTCTTTATTTTAAGCTTTTGATCTATGTTAAAACTATTTACAAAATATTTTTTAATTTTCAATCAAACGTATTTTCAACCTCTTTTTTTTTTCTGTTTTCTTTGTAAGTGAAAGAAAAAAAAAATGTTTGAAGTGTTGTTATTGGTACAGACAATTGATTAGTGTTTTCTTATAATAATGAAAGAATAATCAGCTAGCAATATTAAAAATAAAAAATGATAATAAATAAAACCATTTTAAACACTCGCTTGTTATTAATTGAAAATCACTATGGGTCTCACTAATCATTTAATGATTTCCTCACCTGATACTATTGAGATTAAGTAAATTTAAATCAATAAGATACAGTTTTAAGAGAGTATTAGAGATAATATTGCTAACACTTCTCTATCTTTTGGTAGTAAAATTGTTCACACCAAAAAGAAATGATCAAATATTAAACCTTATAGAATGGTATAAATAACAGATTAAAATAAATAATAGTGAAATATTAAATAATAAAAACCTTATTTTAGTCTATATATTAAAATTAAAAATAAATTAATTACAATATTGAATATTACTTACAGTAATTGTTAATTAGAGATAGTAAATCCCCCAAATGGAGGAGAAAGCGAAAATTTGAAATACGAAACCCTAAATTCATCTATCCCCAGAAACCTTTTTCGGTTGCTCCTTTTACGTGTTCTTCACCAACTTGATTAAGGTTTTGGTCTTCATTGGTTTTGGATTTTACGACTCCGAGTCAGATAGCACAATGTTGAAGTTCCTGTCGAGAGTGAAAATCGAGTTCAACGCGTTGGATCCTCGAACGGCGTCGTGTATGGAATTTCTGGCGCAATGCAACTCGCGTAAGGCGAAGGAATCGAACCCGGCGTGCGAAGTGGAGGTAAAGCGCGGCAAGGTAGAGTGCGCGCCGCAGATAACAGTGACATTCGTGAACGGCGTGGAGGAATTGTTCGACGCGACGGCGACACCGGCACAGAGCATAAGAAACTTGATTCTGGAAAAGGGTCGGCAGCTCGAGACGGAGCAGATGTTTCGTGAAGCAGGGGAATCCTGGCCCGTTATCATCCCCGACGAGGAGCTTTCTCAAATTGCACCCCCTACCAAAGTGAGTTCTCATTTTCAACTTTATTTATTCTGTAATATTTTTACACTTAAGTAATTTAAGTGAAAAGGGTTCGTTGATTTTATTATGTGATACTTCACAATTCAGATTGTGTTTAGAGTGCAAACATAAGTGATATAGTTAACAGATACCATAGTCCTTTATGCATTACAAGTTTCTCTCTCAGATCCCTGTGTCCGGTAAAAGCATCTATGACAAGTAGTCAATTCTTTGAATCCTCGTAATTCAGGGATTAGCACCTGATTCTAGGTGAGCAACCAAAAGGATAGTGTGTAGAGTTTTGTTATGCTAGTGAATGAAAATTTTGTTGATGGAAGAGTAGTGATGATTTTAGAGTAAGGTGTGGTTCGCAAAATTCATTTTAGGCTTGCTAGTTTTTTGGTTCTGGGTTTGTGCTCCATAAACGGAGAATTTCGTGGATCCTATGAGGGAATGTGTGGTGTTTTTGTGGATGATACAATGAACTTAATGGGTTTCTATAGTAGTTGTGTTGCTGATTGATAAAACGAAGTACTTAGTTTGGGTAAATTTATTCACCAGCATTTATAAGAAAATTGAGAGTTAACATGAATTTAGCTCTTCTTCTATGAACTAAAGTCAACTTATGCACTCAACTTTTATAGAAGTTTTCTCATTTAACTTTACCAAAACTGAAGTGCATGATTTACTTTTGACATATTGCAGAAATTCAATTTATTTTATCTCATATTCTTATCCTTTAACTGATTGTCTAAATATGTTGTCATTGTTGTTTGATGGATTTTTTGTATGTAGTTACTTGTGCCTGTACAACAGCGGTTTATTTTATATGCATGGTTTTACAACTTCTGTTTTGATAACTCAGCAATTTGGTTTAGTGTTGAATACGACTTTTATTCGTCGTCTTCAATCTGTCTTCTATCTGTGAAGTATAGTCTATAGTTATAACAGTTCTAATTAATTTGTGTGCTTTATATGCCCTTCTTTCAGCCAAGGAAAGCAGAAGACAAGAAGCAATAGCTAAAAATTCTTGAGCTTATTAACTGCTGGGGATTGTTCTGGTTTTTCTTTTTTCCTTTTGGTTAGCGGAGAAAAGGCATCCGATTGCTGCTGCTTCATGCCTTACTTTATTTCAGCATCTAATTATTGACTACATGATTGCATATGTTTTCCATAATAATGTATGCCCCTCAATTGCTGAATTTTGAAACTGTAATCTTGTCGATCTTGCTTTTTTCTTTCTTCTGGTTTGCACCTACAGTGTTTCTATGTCAATGCTCTCTATAAAGTACGAATATTGTGAACATAAGCTGCCAAATCACATCAGATTATTGATTCAGAAGCACAACACACAGAAACACAAACCTTTGAAGTTTGGCTATCAATGTTCTTATATTTCAGGAGATAATAACTGTTTGCGTGCAATACTTATTGGCCCAGCTGCTACAAAATTTTGTACCATAGTTGTTGCTGCGAATGCTAAATCATGATTTAACTGCGGTGTAAGTGTCCTATTTAAAATCTTAAGCACGAATAAATGTAAAACTGCCCCAAACAGATGAGCTCGGAATTTTATTTTGGAATGAAAGTGTTTTTCTATTCTTTTGAGAGTCTGTGAAAATGAATTTAGCCAAAATTATTTTGGTGAATATTGTGGCCGAGTCTGTAGGCTATTATAAATTTTATAATTGCCACGCTATCTTAGTTTTAAAATTTCACAGCGGCCTGTGAAAGCCTATTTTCAAAGTATGGATAAAAGTGGAGAGCATATTAAAGGATTGAGAAGGTTAGTTTGTTAACACATCGAACGAAGTAGGGAAGATACACTTAACTAACTTTACCGTATGCCATTCTATTTGGGTTTATCTCTCTTAAAGCCAGTTTTTGAATAGTTGATGTGGTTATGTAAAGATTGGACTTAAGTAAATGTTCTGTGTTAAAATTTCAGAGGGGCCTTTTTAATTTATTGACCTTTTTCTGTTGAACAAGTGTTTGGCCTTATAGAGAGGCACACATTCATCAACCTGCAGGGTTAAAGAATTCTATTTGGTATATTTGTTGCTATAAGAGAGAAGATATGTTGTCATTTATAGAGTAAGTCAGATTTATTAAGAGAGTTATAAATTAAAAAAGAAAGGAGTTGTAAGTACACCCTTTCTAATGTACATTTTATTATTAATTAAATATTTAAAACTATAAAAAAAATATCATTATATAAAATTTATAGCACTTAATAAATTTCAGACAATTAAAAGAAGAATGTATTTAAAGGAATGGGCTCTCAAGTAGCATTTGACATTTCTGTTCAAGAGATAGAGAGGAACAAAACAAAAAGAGCAATGATATTTAATTTCATATACCCATTTATTAAGCACTTATTTTTTTTTTCATTTTATCACATCATACATTCTAAAAATTTATTATTTTTATTTTCTATTAGATATATATTAAGTATTAATAAGCTTTTTAGTGCACGTGAATATTTTTCAAAATAAAAAACAAAACAAAAAGCCTAAAATGGAACAAAACAAAGAAGGCTAAAATGAAATGATAAGGTGGAAGGAAGTAGTCTTCAAATCATAAGAAGCATTGTCCCTTCCTGTGCATCACTAAGCGTTCATTAACTATAATTAATCACACACAAAAAATGTTATTTGACAAAAAGAATGATATTGATGTCATAAAAAAAATGAACTTGAAAAAAAATAAAGAATAAAGAACAATGAAAAATAATATAAAAAATGAGTATAAAAATTGTATTATGTGTCAAAAGTATTGATGATACACATAAGGCGAATAAATGACGAGCTCACGTGTGTAAAGTAACAGCAACACACTGCAACCACATAAGACACACACACGATGTTCCACTCCTTGTCGCGTTCCTCTCTTAGGCAAATCAGTGTAGTGAGTGTTTTTGTTTAGTCTCCAATTCCCATTGTGAAATCAAGCCAAAGAGATGGGTTCCGTGTCTCTGAAAATAGGCGACGGCACTGCCAGTTTCAGAAGAGCAACCGTGTGTTCCTCCGGAGTTAACATTCTCATGATCTTCTCCGTCATCACCACCAACCTCTTTGCCCTCTATGCCTTCTCCTCTTCCCCAAAAGATCTTCACAACCACCACCTTCTTCACAAAAACTTCTCCCTCATCTCCGAACAAGTCACCCTCATTCTCCGAGAGATCGATTTGTCGCAAAAGAAACTTGCCCAGATGGAAAAAGACCTCCTCGGCTACGAAAGCATCGACCTTTCCCGAAATAACACTTCCAACGAACTCAAACTCTTTCTCCGCCGCCACCACCTTCCTCTGGGCAAAGACTCCAAAACTGGAATCACCGAAATGGTCTCGTCTGTGGGCCACTCCTGCGACCAGTCCTCACACTTGTTGTATCAGTACATGAATTACAAGGTTTCTGGACCCTGTCCCAATGATTGGAGTGTGGCACAGAAACTCGTTTTGAAAGGGTGTGAGCCTTTACCGAGAAGAAGGTGTTTTGCCAAAACCATTTCCAAGGTGGGGCTTCTACCTTTTCCCACCTCGCTTTGGGAACCTCCGGTTAACAACACTGTTAACTGGAGTGGTTTAGGTTGCAAGAGTTTTGAGTGTTTGAAGGGTAAGAAGTTGAGCAGAGATTGCATTGGTTGCTTTGATTTGGTTAATGGGTACGAGAATCAGAGGTTTGTGAAGTCTAGGAGTAAGAATGATTTTGTAGTTGACGATGTGTTAACTCTGGGAGGTGGTGGAATTAGGATAGGCCTTGATGTTGGAGGTGGTTCTGGGTCCTTTGGTGCTGTGATGGCTGAGAGGAATGTTACTGTGGTTACTACCACTTTGAATGTTGGTGCTCCATTCAGTGAATTCATTGCTGCAAGAGGACTTTTCCCTCTGTTTTTGAGCTTGGATCATAGGTTCCCGTTTTATGACAATGTGTTTGATTTGGTGCATGCTGCGAGTGGTTTGGATGATGGGGGGAGGCAGGAGAAGTTGGAGTTTTTGATGTTTGATATTGATCGTGTTTTGCGAGCGGGTGGTTTGTTTTGGCTTGATAACTTGTACTGTGTTGATGAAGAGAAGAAAAGAGAATTAACTAGGTTGATTGAACGGTTTGGTTACAAAAAGTTGAAGTGGGTTGTGGGTGAAAAAGTTGATAGTCTTGGATCAGGTAAGTCACAGGCTGTGTTATCAGCAGTGCTTCAAAAGCCTGCAAGAGTGTGAAGCTTTGTTAGAGAACGAAAAGTTATGTTACGTTGATTTCTCATCATGCTTGGGATGAGTTTTTGTTTTTTTGTCAAAATCCTTGTGTAATTTCTGAAAAACTTACTCGTAACTAGGGTTATTGTTATTCCATGAAATCGCTATTTCTGTCTCTTTCACTTCATTGTCCTGAATTCAACCACGTTTACATGACTTGAAGAAAATTCTTGACGGGAGAGAGTGACGTATTTCAAAAGGAAGAGAATGAAGTTGGAATTTCAAAAAGCCAATTTTGTCTGCAGCATTTACTTCGTATAATTATTACTTCATTTACTCATTCCGACCTTGACAATTGAATGGTTGGAGGAGTATCCAAGGTGGGAACTTGTTTTTAATTTTGGAATCTGATTACAAACAAAAGTAGTTTGTGTTGATGAAGTATATACTAGGAGGAACTTCGTTTATGATTTCTAAACCAGCAAACATTATTCGCACCCTTGTTTGGGCCTTTGGGCCAGTCCAATATACATGGCAAATGGATTTTGAAAGTTTCTTCCTACACTCTATCAAATTTCTCCCTCCACCCCATCATTTTGGATTTTATTTGGAATACACTAAATTAATTCTAAGTTCTTGTTTATAAATTGTGTATGAGTTAATTTTATGTTATCAAAATAATTTATTTCTCTAAAATTATTTGTAGAGAAGTTTATTCGAACATTACAAAAAAAAAAAGTAAAAATAGCAAAGAGTCTAAGATTAGAGTTACAAGAAAATATTGAATAGTAAAACATGGCTTAATGATTTCTTGGTCTCATTTACATGCACGAACCAAATAGCACACAACCATTGATTCCTTGAAAAACACCACCATTTAGAAGCTTGTAAGTTCTAAAAAAAGTCTTTTGTAATTTTGAGACATGTTTTTCAATCTTTTTTTTTTTTTTATCATCAAAATATTACATGTAGTGTTGTCTGAATTGGATTAAATATTCGTCGTTCGCGGACCCTGTAAACATTATGACACACTACTAATCACTTTAGCAGTAACATCTGAGACAATTTAGCAGGGGTTAATTAACAATAAATAAAAAAAAAAACTTTAGACTAAAATTACATGAAATAATAAAACAGTGATGAGATGAATTAAGAAAATGTGGATGTTGGTAGTTGGGGATGGAAACATGTGAAGACAAATGAGATGAGACAGCATCATGACATTGCATTTTCTTTGTCAGCCTCCATCTAAAGAAACAAAAGAAATAAAACATACACAAACAAAAGAGATAGAGGTAAGTTTCTAACGCAGACATCACGTGATTACAAAACAAAATATATGATACCTTAATCTACTACATAATATGACAATTAATAAAGTTAGATCAAAACCGAAAAATGTGGAAACTGGAAGTCGACAGTTAGAAACTAAAATTTGTTTAATTAATTCATCATATATATATTATAATTGTATGGTAAAGTTAGCTGTTAAAACTAACTTACAAATATAAAATGATGGAAGGATACACATTGATTTTGAATATTTTTCTTTTTCACTTTGATTCAATAATGATATTTTAAGTAAACATTCTATTTTCATTACTAATGTAATAATGAAAAAAAACGTAATACAAGAAACTATTGTGGATCAATATCTTAATATGTAGTGTGAAAATAGTAAAATAAAATATTGTAAAGTAGTGTGATGATTAAAATAAAAAATATATATTATCTATCACTGGACGTATATATATTATGCAATAAAAGGTAAACATAAAAAATTATCTTATATGACAAATAGTAAAAATCATCCTTTGAATGGAAAAGTGGAAATATAAATATAACAAATAAATCCAATTAACATCTTCAAGCCTTTAATTATTTATTCATGCAATCTCTTTAAAGAGTAAAGTAATAGTAAAAAATTGCGGTTCATATGATTCAAAACGAAGAATCTAATCTGTGTATTTGTTTTATCTATAGACAAATTATGTATTGCTTTCGTTCGATTTTCATGTGCATGCAATGCTCTCTGACAAAAGATTTTAAGCATCTCATAATTCCAACCTTTTCCTTAAGTTTTCTATTTCTTAAATTCACAGATACAATTTAATTATTAGATAAAGGAGGAACCTAAGTCAAAACTATATAATTAATAACTTTATAAAAATAAATACCTTAGCATGTGCTATCTACGGAATACTATATATATATATATATATATATATATATATTTAATATTCATCACTGAGTTTTGGAAAACTTACACGACACATTGATCGGAAATTACCACTATCTGATCGGCGAAAATTTTATCTCATTAATTATATAACTTGGGTTCAACCTAATTATTAGAGAGAAAAAATAATCATTAATTATTTATATTATTTCCAAATTAATTGCTATCCTAGGTTGGTATTTTATGTGAAGTTTTTTCTTATTTTTGCAAAAAATATTTCTGTGTTTTGTGTCAGAATTGAGCACGTTCAGTTATTTCGACATTACACCTACCTCACGAGCTATAAATGAAGTCAATTATCACCAAACAACTCTGGCCTCTGTATAGAATATATATCGTGCCTTATTATTTTGTTAATTCGTAATTGATTCATTTTCTTTATTAAATATATTTTTTTTTTGTTTTTTAACTTTAAATTAAAATTAGAATTAGTTTTTCTTTTTGAAATATGATTCAATTTATTTTCTCAATTCTCGAATCGTATAAATTTAGTTTTTATAACTAAATTTTGTTAGATGTAATTATCGGTTCAAACGGATTTTATAATAAGATTTAAATTATTTATATGTTTTACAAATTTTTATTTCAATATTATTTAAAAAATTATCATGATAAAACATGTTTAAAATGTTAAATAAATTTAATAAAATTTAGTTAAAAAATTAAATAAAATTAAATTAAATGAAAATTAAAAAAAAAAGAAAAAAACCAATTTTAATTTTCGGGGACAATTAAATGAATAATTCTCACACTCGTTTTTGTATTGGACAGAAAATGCTTTGGCGCCCAATACGTCGTAGTTCATGATTTGACTATAAGAGTCTCGAATGATCAACCATACTTAATTTATCAATAACCAATTAAAACCATCATATTTCTCCGTCAAAAATCATACAGAGATTAAAAATATATGAAAAAAATTCACAAATTATTTATGATATTTATTAGGAATATCTTTATTAGTTATATTTAATACTCAATTCAATTCATCATTTTGAAAACATGTTTATTTGATACTAATAAAAAAAACACCCTCTCAGAAATTAGATATTGTTATTTTCTCCTCTGTCCGTTTGAAATGAATCTTCCAATTTCAAATCGATTTATTGACCAAAACCAATCCATTCATTCAAATTCATCGTTACATAAACATAAATAAATATATATATATATATATATATATATATATATATA
>Ga0214543_1000600_pt1 | contig 61931 bp, 33 predicted proteins | sample CNSS2metaG_FD_160094 | JGI IMG/M metagenome (GOLD analysis project Ga0214543, IMG submission 160094) | Root nodule microbial communities from cowpea collected in UCLA plant growth center, Los Angeles, California, USA - CNSS2 | ecosystem: Host-associated > Plants > Roots > Nodule | place: USA...
TATATATAATTTAAGAAAATTGTGATTCATTAAAATCGGAACTACTGGTTGAGTTTTGTCATAAAAGAACATAAAGGAAGATTAGGTTGGTGAGTTAGAGCTAACGGTAGTTGCAACGTCTCTTAAAAATGCACCTTAAAAATATTATATTCCATTGAAAGAATTGAAGAAAAAAGCCAAGTTTTTTATTCCATCACATTTCTTCTCACTTACTCTGTCATTTTTGAATTATCATCGTGCAACCAAAAACAACCAAAAATATTATTATCATACAATAATTGGATTGAATGTATACAATATTGAAGTGGTTGAGAGGGTTAAGAAACACTTCACCTCTTTTGTAGATGATGCCATATACGTAAGTGCATTAGCAACCTTCTTAAGCTATTAAGTTTGCATTTAATATATAATATAAAAAGTACTTTATATTGTATATGACTTTTTAATACTTTTTTTTTTTAAAGAAAGTTAGCAAATTTTTATACACGATCGTTTCTTGTTGAATGTAAATGCAATTTTAATTACTAGATTATAATTTCATAATTTTTATTTAATCTCAATTTTACATAAGTTTTTTAGATGTAACATACTCATTTAGGGTGTCACAAAAATAATTTATTGTGTTAATGATTTTATTACTATTTATTTGTACAATTGCATCTCATTATTAATAAATAGTTCAGTCTGACTATTTAATGATACAACTGTCCCTTCCTTTTTTTTAATGGATGTTATTTGATATTTGTCATGTAAATGATTTTACACTATTATAATTAACGATTTTAAATTGCCATGAAGAAATTACTATTAATTAATTATAACCATAATTAATTGTTACAGTAATTAAAATCGTTATTAATGTAGAGACCTTCATGATGTTAAAAGTAAGACGCAATTAGCTAAATTAGCTAAATTGAATGAATTTAAAAAAAGTAAGGGACAAGGCTCCAAGTCTAATTTAATGAATAAAATGAAAAAGTAATAGGAATAATAAAATTGAAGATTGAATTAAGGTTGTTGATTTTCTGAAATGAGAAATAGTATTAAGAAAAGTATAAGAATTAATTAAGATTGGGAATAAAAATCTTAAAGAAGAAAAGGCAATTTATCAAAAGAATTTACACATTTAGATGGTTGGAATTTTTTTTCTCTTAAGTTTAACCCACAAAATAATAACAACAAAATAGCATTGCAATTGAAAGTGGGTCCATTCGTTGACACCAAAACGGTTAAAAATATTAAAATAAGAACAGAGCCTTAAAAAGTATTCTGTTTTTCTTTTCTCAGCCACACAACCTTTTCAATATGGTTTAAGACTTAAGTTTCGTGAGAAAAAGGTAATAGTTATGTGCATGAATTTCACACCCTTTTGTGCATTAATTAATGATGAATTAAGTATCAACTAATTGCGTATCATATCACGCTGTTAGCGCACTCATAACACATTAAATTTTTATTAAATCAATACTTACTCCTCAACAACTTAAGTAAGCGCGTATTTTAATAAAAAATAAAAAATGAATAATTTTATAAACATTTTAAAGAATAAAAAGAGACCAATCACAATCACTTAATTTTCTAATCTTTATCCTTATTAATGGTTTTCGTCAAGTAAAATAAGAGCTAAATGATTACTTAATACAAACATAAACATTTTCAAAATCTAACTAGAATGAAAAAAAAAATACACTAATGGAATCATTCCTCATTCACAAAGTATCTTGAAAATTCCACATTAAATAAAAATAAACAAAAAAGATTGATATATAAATAAAGGTGTGTTTTCTAAAAACAATTTCATAAATGTTCATTATTTCTATTGTAAGTTTATTTTAATCATTTAGTGTATTAAATTAAGATATAAACTTTAATTTTCTGATACACACAGATAATACTTTTTACCCTATCAATTAATTAAAGTAGTTATTAGTTATTATAAAAGTTAATGATTGTATATCCTAGATAAAAATCCATGATTTATATGAGGTTATGAACTATGATCCTATTATTATAGAATGAGAATGTGCATGATAGGCTATGTAGCTATATATGTTGCAGAGGCTGACACATGGCAGTGATTTTTACATAAAACCTTAAATGGGAAGTGTCCAGAAAAAGAAGGTGAATATTTCCAAGGATGAGATGGAAGTGCAACAGTGGAACTCACGTGCAAGACAGTGTTGTGTAGTTGTAACATGAGATGTCAATGTAGCATAACAAGATTCTCCTGCATCAACCCAATCACCAATGCAACCCAATCTACAAGTAGAAATGAACAGTAAAGTGTAATTTTATTTTTTTGAAAGGTTAAGGTAAGGAAGCACGAGAAGTCCACAAAAGCAACCAGAAGGGACAAGGGAAGCTCGATCCCATGCCATGTGCGGATGGGGCATCATTTCAGTTTGTAAATAGCAAGTGTGTCTCTCAGCACAAAAAACAGGCTTAAAGATGAGATCTTTGGTGTTGGATTTTCACCAATGAAAATATTATTGTGGAGAAAGAAGGAAGAAGCCATGTGGGTGTCTTCCGTATTTTTTACTTCTCTCTTCTGACACTCCCCATCTCAACGCACAATGAGAACACGGAGAGAGACACAGAGTGTTGTGTTTTGCTGAGTCATGGAACATGAACAAAAGCACCAGTGAAGGTAGATAGATCTGAAACATGCGTGAGTGTTGTTGAGTGATGCAGTTTTAGATCTTGTTGGGTTGAACATGATGAGTGGGAGGAATGTGAGAGAGTCTCTTCTGGGATCTCTCAACAGTCACCGTAGAGGGCATAGCTTCAATGGGGTGGCCAACAACAACAACCACGATGACAACCTCGATCTTTTCTCCAACAACCGTCGCTCCCTCTCTCTTGCTTCTTCTGATGAATCTTCTGATGGTGATTGCTTCGCTTGCTTGCTTGCTTGCTCCACCCTTTTCTTAATGTCTCCTCCAACACTTTTGTTTCATGCTTCTTTGTTTCTAATAACAATGATTGGTTAGAGGGAATGACAAGGATGTCTTGTAATGGTTAACAAAAATACGATGATGATGATGATGATAATGCTGTTAAATGATTACAGATGATTGCTATTTGTGAAGGGATTACATGTTTGATGAAAGTTGTGATTGGTTTATTTTTCCAATGAATGCTATGCTCTGTGTCATTTTTTGTGTGTGTTTTTAATGTGATCTCTGTGTTGTTGATTTAGTTTCGGTGAAACTGGGGAGGCTCTCAGTTGGAACAGCAAAACCGGTTCGAAGTGGGATTGATGATCTGCTATCATCTGCAGAAGGAGGGAAGCATGATTATGACTGGTATGTTATTCAAATTTGGCATGATCTCAAGTTAGTGTATTCAATTTGGTGAATAAAACCAAGAAATCATGTTTTCGTGAGAACAGACAGAACAAATTAGGAATGTGGCAGTAAAATTTGTGGTATATTAGGAGTTTTATGTTCTTTGAGATTGATCCTAGATCCGGGATCAATTGCTGAAAATTTTTTCCTCTTCTCAACACATGCTGCTATACTTTGATTGAATTCATAACCAATCCAGTTAAATTCAGATCAGAATGTTTTAGCTGCTGGGTTAGTGTTTATACAAGTTTATTGAATTATTACGTACACATAAACAGAATAAAGTAAATTAAGATTTCTAATGGTTGCCCAATTTGTAACTATCATGACTGTTTTTGTGTTACTAGGCTTCTCACTCCCCCGGGAACCCCTGTTTTTCCATCAGAAGGAGAATCCCAATCAACCCTAGTTCCTCCAAGAAGAAGTTTGACTAGATCAACATCTACCTCTAAGGCCTCAAGGGTATGTATGTGATTTCTGCAAATTCATTTCATCTATGTTACCAATGTCCATGCTAACAGAGTTGTTAGAAAGTAGATTGATGAGATATTAATATATTATCTGTAAACTTCAAGTGAAGGAGAATTATCCTTCACAGTAGAATAATATGAATATTATTTGATTCATGGTGGTGACTGACTCTACCTAATGGACTAAGGCTTTGTGCTTGATTCAACTAGAGGCGATTAAGTTTTAACTTGTTGATCATGTTTTTTTCAGCTTGCAGTCTCACAATCAGAGAACAGCAATCCCTCTAGACCAGCAAGAAGCAGTTCTGTGACACGCTCTTCCATCTCTACTTCACACTCACAATACACCTCCTATTCTTCAAACAGAAACTCCTCTTCAATCCTCAACACAAGTTCAGCCTCAGTTTCATCTTACATAAGACCATCTTCCCCAATAGCTCGTTCTTCATCTTCATCAAGGCCTTCCACTCCCTCCTCTCGCCCCACAGCATCACGGTCCTCAACACCCTCCAAACCACGTCCAGTTTCCACCAACTCCACTGCTGAAAGGCATAGACCATCATCTCAAGGCTCAAGACCTTCCACACCTAGTTCTAGGCCTCACATTCCTGCAAACTTGCATTCTCCATCTGCCTCATCAACTCGGTCACTGTCTCGGGCTTCTACTCCCACGCGTAGGAGCTCAATGCCGTCTTTATCTCCTTCTCCTTCCTCTACACCAGGTTCTTTGTCTTCATCTACCCGTGCTTCACTGAATGGACGCAGTTCAGCACCTGCATCAAGGCCAAGCTCACCAAGCCCGCGAATTAGGCATCCACCACAGCCAATTGTTCCTCCTGATTTCCCCCTTGATACACCACCGAACCTTAGAACAACATTGCCTGATAGGCCTGTCTCTGCAGGCCGGTCGCGTCCCGGTGGTACCTCTTTGAAGGCAAATGGTTCTGAAACTCAAACCTCATCAGTTTCTAATCCAAGGAGACATTCATCTCCTGTTGTTAGCAGGGGGAGAGTGACAGAACCTTTGGCAAAAAGCCGTGGCTATGTCAATGGCCATCATGCTGATGCTCCTGAGCCTAGGAAAGTCTCACATAGTCCTGAGCTTGCTGCAAGGAAATCTGTTAAGGCCTCAACTACTGCCACTGAAAATAATGGATTTGGGAGGACTATCTCAAAGAAATCCCTGGACATGGCTATTAAGCACATGGTTTGTAAACTTTACTCTTTCTCTTCTGCAGGATTAATAATGAAAATTTACTGATTAGATCAAACCCATCATATTCAATAATTTAACGTTTTATTCATGATCATAATAGACATTAGATTGAAGCTTTATACCCTTAAGTACTTTCACTCTGTCTGAAAATCATGGTCCAAATGATACAGCAATCCTTGCATTTCATGCCATGATTCATCATTATTCACCTTGTTGTAATTTATGGATTGGACTCTTCTTTTTGTTGTCATGATAGTTCATTTATCTTTGAGCAAAGTTATGCTATTAGGCAAAAGTTCTCCTCCTCAAGCACTTAGAGAAGAAAATAAGGAGGTAAACTGCATAAGTTAAAATCAAGTTGTGAATCTTAGATTTAGTAGAAATTAAATGAGAAGGGCTATATAAAAGATAGGATAATGAGGGAAATAGAGGTAAGATAATAGGAGAAATGGCAGAAGGTGGCTGATTTGGTTGAAAAGATGTATGAAGAAAAGAGAAGAAAGTAGGGGGTGGTTCCCACCACAAACTTTCCACTAAGAAATGCATGGAAGTTGGGCATGTAGGGCAGCATAATTGATCATATTGCCCATGTGATCGATTATGCTGCTAAAATGTAGGAGATTGAAGTGTTTTTATTTCTCTTCTGTTCTTTTCTTTTCCAGACCCACCCTTTATATCTATCATTTGTAACAAATACAGCACAAAAGTAGTACTGGTGGGGAAAGTTATCCACACAAGGCCACAATCTTAAGCGTTTACTTTGTTGCTGGAGCTTTGTTTGAGTAGATGCATACTTCAGTCAAGTTTGTTATATCAACTGAAACCTGATTTTTCCATGTGTTTTCCATTTAACAGGATATAAGGAACGGGTCAGGAAATATCCGTTCATTATCAAACACCACACTCTTCCCTCAGAGTATTAGGACTTCCACTCCTAGGAGCCAGTCTCATCGAGTATCTAGTGCTCCAGCATCTGTAGACATGAACAATGGATCCAATTTTGATATGGAAAATGGTATGAGTAATAGGAGTATGATGAAAGCTAGAGAGGTAGATGAAAGACAATATTCTGCAAAAGTGAGTGAAGTAGACATCTATGAGAGTTCTCGTTATGATGCACTCTTGTTCAAAGAAGATTTGAAGAACACAAACTGGCTGCATGGTGCTGATGATAAGTGTGATCAAAGCTCCATATTTGATAATGGATTTGAGCACCTGCCAGAACCTTTTGGCCTCTTATAGCATCATATCCAAAGAGGTTGTTCTTCCTAGTGCATTTGTAACATGCTGTTTTATGTTCTAATTTATTATCTCAATTTTTTTAAAGGATGGGATGTTTCAACTTATATAGCTCAAAGGTGGAGAACAAATGAAGATGCATTCATATGTTTTCTGCAATCTGCAGAGGAATCAGTGGATTTAACTTTGATACCAAACTTATACAAACAATGCAGGAAAAAGAATTGCATGAAAGATGTTCAATTTTCTTTGGGAAAATTAGAGTTTTCAGAAATGAGGAATGCTGTCTGCATACCATGCATGTGTTAGTGAAAAGGCAAATCTAGTACTCTGAGTACATGGAGATGGAATGTGATGTTTTTATGCAAACACTATGGCTGAGTGTTATTTTCCCCTTGGCAATGAACAAAACAGTTGAGTTGCACTTATACATTTTAGTGCTTTTTTCTTTAACAAAAAAGTACATTAATTAAAAATTTTGGAACTACAATAATTATCTAAATATTTTTTACACTATAGTAAAATAAATATAATCAAAATAGTCAGTATTGCAAGCAACATGGATGAAAGAAAAATGCCTACACTCAATAAGTTAACCAAACAGGTTGAACCCTTTCTTTGCTTGAGTTGCAGTCCTTGTTATTCTCATCTCTCTTTTTCTCTTTTCAATCTCAAGTTTCTTTAAGGAAAAACCTTATTCTACCACTTTTTTTCACACTCCTCTTCCCTTCCTTTCACTAGACACTTTTTTGTAAATAATAAATATCATGGACCTTGAGTTTCTTGGCAGGCTGAAAGGGGCCAAAAGGTGGATATCAAAGAACAATTTGTCCATTTTGATCATTTCTTTCTACACTACAATAATCTTGTCTGCATCCTTTTAAATCTTAAATTTCAGATTTATCTTTATCTTGTGTTTGGACGAGGGATTTTAATAATTTTAAGAAATTGAATATCTAATAATTGAATTACTTGCAATAGATTCTCTTTATTTCTTAAATAACTAGTTTGGATGAAGTAATTGAAATATTTTAAATTTCAATTATTTTTGTTTTGGTAAAACAATTTAATTTTTATTTGACAGATAACTTAACTTTACCTTTCGGTCTAATTTAACTTGACCTTCGACTTGAATTGACTCGACTCAACCTTCGGTTTGGATTGGATCGGTTCGAATTTTGGCCCGGAACTGTCCAACTCGACTTTCGAAAAGGGATGGCGTTGGTCAACCTTTGGCCTAATTCGACTCGGCTCGACCTTCGGTTCAGGTTAGTTTGGGCCAGCCTGGCTCGACCTTCGACCTGACCTAGGTTGGCCCGAGACAACTAGGCTTAACCTTCAGCTCGGGTTGGCCTTGCTCAACTTTCTGCCAACCTTGCTCGACCTCCTGATCGATCCGGTTTGACCTTCAGCTCAGACCGAACTGCATTAACCTTCAATGGGTCGACCTGTCTCGACCTTTAGCCCCTCCAGGCCCGACTCGACCTGGCTTGACCTTTGACACAGATCGACCTAGCTCGACCTTCGGCCTAGTTCAACCTTCAACCTGGGTCGACCTTCGCGTTTTAGGTACTTAATATGATACGATTTCATTGACGTTACTATTGTACCACACGTTTTAGGTACTTAATATGAGTAATAAATAACATCCCTTTCAGTTAAATTAAGGGTTTAATTAGTCGGATGGTACCCACTTTCGATATATCAGTTTGGTACCCACTTTTAAAAATGTGTCAATTGCGTCCCAAATTTGAAAAAGTGACATAATTAGGTCCCTTTTAAAAAATATATTAACGTTGTTAACCGCATGCCACGTGTCAATATATGATTTTCTTAATTATTTTTATTTTTTAGAATTCTTTTTTATAGTTTTTTAAAAAAAATTATTTTTATTTTGAATTTTTTAGTTGTCACATGTTAGGTCCCTAGTGTGACACGTGGCACTGTCAATGCCACGTATTACCATGTGTCCATGTCATTACCAAATGTTATTATCTTGATTTCAATTTAGTCCCCATATATGTCTATTTGTTTCAATTTAATCCCCACATATGCCCTTTTGATTCAATTCAATCTCAATTTTTTTTTTCAAAATAGAGAAATATTGTTTCTCTTAAAACGAAATTTATTATTCATATAAAAGTTATATTGATATTTATATTAAAAAAATGACTTAAAAAATTAAGTATTGATATTTATATTAAAATTTAGTGGTAAAAGCCATGAATAACAAAACATAGGTTAACAATTAAAAAAATGTAATATGTTAAATTAAAAATATGAGCATTATTGCAAATGTTATACCATATATATTTTTTAGAATGACGTTATAACATATTACATTTTTTTAGTTGTTAATCCATGTTTTGTTATTCATTAATTTTACCACCAAATTTTAATATAAATATCAATAATTAATTTTGTAAGTTATTTTTAATAACAAATATCAATATAACATTTGTATAAATAATAAATTTATTCTTAAGGAAGAGAAATATTTCTCTATTTTGAAAAAAAAAATTGGGACTAAATTGAAACAAATAGACATATGTGGGGATTAAATTGAAACAAATATACATATGTGACGACTAAATTGATATCAAGACAATGGTACTTGGTAGTGACATTGACACGTGACAGCACCTTGCCACGTGGTATTGACAGTGCCACATGTCACCAGGGTCCTAACACGTGTAACAAAAAGAGTAAAAATAAAATTCAAAAAGAATAAAAAAATAAAAAAATGAAAAACACCATAGACTGACACGTGACACACCGTTAACTACATTAATAATTTTTTTTCTGAAAGGGACCTAATTGAGACACTTTTTCAAAAGTTGGGACACAATTGACATCTTTTTAAAAATGGTACCAAATTGACACATCTAAACGAAAGTGGGTACTATACAACTAAAAAAACCTAAATTAACAATAAATTGGAAAAGTTGGATAATTTTAGATTAAACAAGATGAAAAAGCTTAAGTTGCCCTTGGTTATCAAGAACAAGTAAATAAACTGGGGTAAATTAGATTGTGTAACTATAACTGAGGTAAGGGTCAATTCTTTGGAAAATGGGAAATGGAAGGAAATCCATTCCTTTTCATCGAGATCTACAAGTTAAAATAGTATCATAAGTTCCATTCAATAGTTCAAATATTAATTTAAACTCTATAAAAATAGTCTTTGATCCTGTGTATTGAGTTTCTGCAACAAAAATAACAACGAATAATACTTTTTAGATATCGTGGTTATCCTGTGTTCATAATTGGAAAAAGGATTGAGTAGTGGTTGTTAGTATTATGGTGCTTAATTTAATCCCACATTGCTTAGTATTGTGAGATGTGGTTCTCTATTTTGCTATATAAGCAACCCTATGTAAAGCTTGAGATATACACGAAAATAAAATACTTCCTAGTGTAGTTGTGAATGTAAGCGTATACATTGTATGCTAAACCACATTAAATTCTTTTGTTGTTTATCTTTCTCTCATTTATTCTTTCTTTTATTGTCTTGTTCCTAACAATTGTTATCAATAGCCACTTTTTCTTAGTATGCTCTGTGGTTGCAGCATTGTTTGATCTTCCACGTTAGAAAGAATTTTGTTTCTTTTTATTCTTAGGAATCTCAGTCTAGAGAAGTAGTGGGAGCTTTCTTTAAAAGCTGCAGAAACAATGACATTGAAAGAAGGAAAGGTGAGGATTGAGAAGTTTGATGGTAGTGACTTCGGGTTCCGGATTTTGGAAGATGCAGATAGAGGACTACCTATATTAGAAGAAGTTGTATCTACCTTTAACATGACATAAGCCAAAAGACATGGAGCAGTCAACATGGTAGTTGTTAGATCGATAAACACTCGGTGTGATTCAATTGACATTAGCAAAAAATGTTGCATTTAACACATGAACGAGAAAACAATCGTAGATTTGATGTAGGCGTTGTCAAATTTGTATGAGAAGCCATTTGTACCCTATAAACTGTATTTGATTCTTAGGCTAGTAAACCTTAAAATAGGTGAAGATAACTCGGTTACTAATCATATTAGTGAATTTAATACAATTATTGCGCAATTGACATTAGTGCAGATAATATTTGATGATGAGGTGAAAACATTAATTTTATTATCATCTCTTCCAGAAAGTTGGAGTGCAACTATTACTGCAGTTAGTAATTTTACAAGTAATTGCAAGTTGAAGCTTGATAACATCCGCGACTTGATCTTAAGCAAAGATGTTCGCAAGAAAAGTTTAGGGGAATCTTCCAGTTCTAATTATAATTCAACATTAAGTACTGAAACTAGAGGAAGAAGTAGCCAAAAATGTCATAATCAATGCCGAGGCAGATCAATGTCTAGAGGAAGATCACAAACAAAAGTCCGGAATGATATCACTTGTTGGAATTGTCAAAAAAAGGGTCACTTTACAAGTTAATGTAAGGCTCCAAGGAAGCACAATAACAAAAGAAGCAAGATGATGATGATCAATTAACAAATGCAACAATTGATGAAATTGAAGATGAACTATTATGTAGTTTAGATAGTTCTATTGACTAATGGATTATGGAATCAGGTCCCGTCATTTCATACTACACCTTCCTTAGAATTATTATCTAACTATGTTTCGGGAAAGTTTGAGAATATCTACCTTGCAAATGAAAAATCTCTTGATATTATAGGAAGAGGTGATATTAATATCAAAACCTCTAATGGAAGCATGTGGACTTTGAATAATGTCAGACATATTTCTGCCTTAAAGAGAAACTTAATATCTATAAGGCAATTGGATGATGAGGGACATCACACCAGTTTTGGAGATGGACATTGGAAGGTAATTAAAGGTAATCTTCTTGTTGCTCGTGGAAAGGAGCAATAATCTCTTTAAATGATTGTAGATGAGGATATGATATCAGTTGTGGAAGTTGACAACAGTTCCTCCTTGTGGCATCGAAGACTTGGGCATATGAGTGAGAAAGGAATGAAGCTCATGATCTCAAAATGTAAAATACCTAACTTGAAGCATGTTGATATTGGACCTTGTGAACATGTATCTTTGGAAAGCAGAAAAAGGTTAGCTTCTCCAAAATAAGTAAGACGTCTAAAGTTGAAAGACTACAACTAGTACATTCAAATGTTTGGGGTCCAGCTCCAGTGAAATCCCTTGGAGGTTCACAGTATTATGTAACCTTCATTGATGACTCCACAAGAAAGGTATGGGTCTATTTTCTTAGAAATAAATCTGATGTTTTTTCTGTGTTTAAAAGGTGAAAAAAGGAGGTTGAGACTCAAACAAGTTCAAAGGTTAAATGTTTGAAGTTTGATAATGGTGGAGAATAAGACAATAGTCAATCAAGGAGTTTTGTTCAGAAAATGGGATCAGAATGATCAAGACAGTTCCAAGAACACCAGAGCAAAATAGTGTGGCAGAAAGAATGAACAAAACCTTAAATTAGAGAGCAAGATGTATGAGAATCCAGTCAGGACTACCCAAGGTATTTTGGGCAGACACAATAAGCACAACAACCTATCTCATAAAGAGAGGACCATCAGTTCCTTTAGACTATTAGTTACCTGAAGAAGTATGGTTTGGAAATGAGGTAAATCTTTCACATCTGAAAGTTTTTTGTTGTGCTTCGTAAATTTTGTTAGACTCTAATAGTAGAGATAAATTGGATCCTATGGCAAAGTGATGTTATTTTATTGGTTATGGATTTGAAATGTATGGCAATAGGTTTTGGGATGACCAAAACAAGAAAATTATTAGATGTAGAAATGTTACTTTTAATGAAAATATGTCCTATAAAGACAAAACCGCAAAATCTGCAAATGAAAATAAACAGTCAAAGCAAGTTTCATTAGAAGAAATTTCAAAAAGTGGTGTGGTCAATAGAAGGCAAAATTTAAAAGTAGAGCCTGAGTCAGAACCTAAACAAATAGCAGAGTCAATAAATCATGAAGTCTTGATTAGAAGATCTAGTAGAACAATTGTAGCACCACAAATGTATTTTCCTTAATTAAATTACTTGTTGTTGATGTCGGTGAGCTAGAGCATTTTGTTAAGTCTATGCAGGGAGATGAATCTATTAATTGGGAGCTAGCAATGGAAGATGAAATGAAGTCTCTTCAGAAAAATAAAACATGGTGTTTAACCAAGCTACTAGAAGGAAAGAAGGTTTTGCAAAATATATGGATCTATAGGTTAAAAGAAGAACCCAATGGCAACAAAAGATATAAGGCTAGATTCGTAATGAAAGGGTTCCAACAGAAACAAGGAATTGACTTCACATATACTTTCTCAGAGTTATCTTGAGTATAGCAACTTTAGAAAATATTCATCTAGAGCAGTGTTAGATATCAAAACTGCATTCCTACATGGGGATCTTGAGGAAGAAATCTTTATGACACAACCAAAAGGTTTTGAAGTACAAGACAAAGAGAATCTTGTATGCAAGCTTCATAAAAATTTGTATGGTTTAAAACAAGCACAAAGACAATAGTACAAGAAGTTTAATGAGTTTATGAGAAACTCAAGATTTCACAGATGTAGAGATCATTGTTGTTACGTGAATAAATATGTTGACAACTATACCATTCTTGCCTTGTATGTTGACGACATGTTGATTGTTGGTGCTAATATGACATAAATTGACAAGTTGAAGAAACAAATTGGCCCAACAAGGTAAATTCTTCTGAGAATCTCTAGGAATAGATCTGAAGGTATTCTAAATTTATCTCAAGAAAAATATATAGAAAAATTGCTTAACAAATTTAATTTTGGAAATGCTAAAACCGAGAATACACTTTTGGGAACTCACTTAAGTTTTCAAAAAGACAATCTTCTTAGACAAAGGAAGAAGAAAGTCACATGTCTAAAGTGCCATATGCATCTGCAGTAGGGAGCTTGATGTATGCTATGGTTTGCACAGATCCTGACATAACACATGCAATGGGAGTTGTGAGTAAGTTTCTATCAAATTCTGGAAAGGAGCATTGGGAAGACATGAAATGGATATTGAGATATTTGAAGGGCACTTCAAAGATGCATTTGTCTTTTAGAAGAAGTAATTTCACTTTAGAGGGGTTTTCTTATGCAAACTTGAGGGGTGATTTGGATGGTAGAAAGAGCACAACATGTTACATTTTTATATTGGGTGGTACAACTATCAGTTGAAATTCTAAACTTGAAGGAAGAGTCTCCCTCTCAACCACTCAAACTGAGTATGTAGCTATCTTAGAAGAAGCGAATAAGATGATATGGTTGAAGAACCTTCTAAAAGGTTTAGGACAAGAGCAAGATGACTCTCTCCATTGTTCAGTGACAGACAAAGTGCTATTTGTCTTGCTAAAAATCTAATTCTTCATTCTAGATGCAAGCACATTGAATTGAAATATCATTTTATCATAAACTTAATAAATGATGGAGACTTGTTTTTGTTAAAGATTCCAAGTGCAGAGAATCCAGCTCATATGTTGACCAAGACTGTTACAACAAATAAGTTGAGGCTTTGCATTGTCTCAACTGGCCTTCAAGAAAATTGATGATGAAGGCACTACACTAGGTGGTGGTAATGTAAATCAAACTCCATGTGGGAGAATTGTTAGTATTATGGTACTTGATTTAGTCCATATTGCTTATAGTATTGTGATATGTGGTTTTCTAGTTTTCTATATAAAAAACCCTATGTAAAGCTTGAGATACACACAAATAAAATACTTCTTAGTATAATCATAGACTTAAATAATAACATTGTACGCTAAACCACATTAAATTCTTGTGTTATTTATTTTTTGTCTCCATTATTCTTTCTTTGTTTTGTTCCTAACGGTGATTAAACACATTATATTTATACATTACAGAAATAATTTATTCAGCAAAAAATATGGTGTTTGACTCGTCCAACTTATCATATCAAGACAAAAAAAAACAAGAGGAGAATGATTGCAAGCATTTCACAAGGTTACATGCACAAAAACTAAAATTTTTAATTCATAACTTCAACAGTACGGTGAATCATATTTAGATTAAATTATTGTATTGGTCCCCTGGTAATTAAATTGGTTTAGAGTATGTATATATACTATATTATTACCATATGTATTACCACTATACTTTGCAGATTTGGCGTAATGAGAAAGAAGGCTTGAAGTTGAAGCTGAGACTTGAACGTTGCCATATTATGAAGAGAAAAACTAAAAGTAAAATCTAAAGTTATATGTATGTTGCCATATGATAGTTATAGTATGCTGCTATAATGCTTTGAATATGCTTCTCTTTCTCTATGTATTTCTGGTTTTGTGTGTGTGGATTCTGGCGTGTTCCTGAAGCTATGCCGTTAAAGCTTGTCTTTGCTTCCTCTTGGCCGTTAGTACCACCGTTTACCAAGACCACATTGCTTTAAAATTTTCATTTTTATATAACTTAAAAAGAATTTTTCTAAAAAATAAAGTAAAATCAAATACCAATTTTACATTTGACCTTTAGTTGAAAAAACGAGTACGGAAAATCTTAAATCTGCATCCGAACGTTGCCAACTCTCTATGCACACTCCGTGACAAGGTTTTAACGCAATTGAAGATTGAAGCAGAAGATTGAAGGAGAAGGAAACGTTAGTTACAGGTATTTTTCAACACTTTTGGGTTTTGTCGTTGACGATGGTTTCATTGTTTTGGTTCTTGTTTAGGGTTTATGCGTTGACGCTCAAAGGGTTGATGAGCGAAAACGGAGATGACAAAAAAGAGTGACCAGCGGAAGATTGGGTTCAGCGGCGGCGATCGTTGGGTAACGTCGGCGGAAGATTGACGTGTGCGCCGTTTGGCTCATAGCTAATTCGGTATTCATTTCCTGATTCATTAATTATTTTTTCCTTTAACATTTTAGATTGAGCTCCTGAACCCCTTAGAACTGAGAAACTGGCAGGTGAAACTAAATGTTCAAATATAATTATCTATGATTAATTATATCTTCCCCCAGAGTCATTAAATAAGATATTCTATTTTGTTTTATGTTTGTTCTCTCATTTTAGGCTGAATTTCAAAATGTAATCGAGTCAATGTCTGCATTTGGAAAAGGCTACATGCCTCTCTACATCCATATCTTGAAATCTGCAAAAGGGTGAAAGCGAGGCATCAGATCTTAATTCCTCCAACGTAACTCAAATCTAGAATGTTGCCCTGTTGTGTTTTATTGATTTCAATTGTGTTATCTAAACTGTTCCCTGATATAATTATTGCATTCTAGAATTTTCTCTCCACTTGCCTGAACTGTGATAACCTTGCAATAGATGCAAGCTGTGAGCCTGTGACAATAGGGAAGAGTTCAATATTTCAACATAAAAATATGTCTTTGGCTTTTGATGTTTTTTCCCACAGGTATGGGAATTTGATGAGGTTCATAAAAAATGATTTCAGGTTGCAGAATTGGCAGTGCCTGAAGACAAGGGTGGTCAGGTTTATGTTGTTGCTGTAGCAAAAGATGGCTAAGAACACTATCAAAACAGTTTCGTAAGGTATGGTTGAGTACTGTCACGAAGGATTTATCAAGGTTGTGCAAGAGAGTAACAGAAGAGAGGTAGTGTATCTGTGTTTTTGAAGCAAACTTAACCTACTCAATCACACATTCCTAAAGGTACGGATAAATATTACGTGAAAAGAGGAGGTTCTACTGGTACGAGGAATTTTGTTGTTCTACTAGGTTTTGACTATGGTTGTCTACCACCATTGTCTTTGGGTTGTCAAAAGAAATGTGAAAGAACCTGCTCTGTTATATATTTAAATGCATATGTTAGCAACTGGTATGATTCTTTTGTTAGTTCTTTCCGTTTCCCTGCTCTAAAAACATATCAGAAAATGTTTAATTTGTATTGGAGAACCAAACTTAGTCAAAATTATAGGTGAACTAATATAAAACTAAAGTATTCACTCTCTTGTTATATCTCTTGTGTACTATTTCTTTTAGCCATCATATAAAACGTTTTAAGAAAATTGTTGTGAATATGTTTATTAAACATCTATAAAATCTCCTTCAACTGTCTAATTGGGTGTTTTCTAAAGGGTTAAATATGTTTTTTCTCTCTTAACTTTCAGTGAATTTTAAAATTAGACCATTTTGAAATTTTAGACCAGTTTAGTCCTTCATATTTCGAAATACGTGAATTTAGTCCTTTTAATCAAATGTTGGTAGGTTTATTTGATGTTTCGTATGCATTTCATGATTGTATTTGAGTTGTTTATACTATTTGACACATTTTTGCTTTAATGGTAAGTCAAATACTATTATGAAACGCGCTTGAAATGTCAAATAAACTTAATAAAATTTGATTAAAAATGACTAAATCCATGCATTTTGAAAGGATGAAGGACTAAATTAGTCCAAAATTTCAAAAATGATTAATTCCAAGATTCACTAAAAATTAAGAGATCAAAAATATATTTAATTCTTTTCTAAAAACTAATATTTAAACTCTATATTGACCAAAAGAATAAGGGACAGCTTGTAATGCTTCAAAGCTTATAAAGTTTCAAATGACATTTCTAAAGGGGCATGTTTGGTTGTGAAAAAAAAAAAAAAGAGACTAATTTCAAGATCTTTATCAGATGGCAAAGTAACCTCTAAACTTATGGTGTTCATATATCCCCATGTTTGAGCTCTACTAATTATGAGCACATTGGACATTTTAAGGAAATTTAATAAATTTTAATGTTTTAAAATTATAAACTAATATTTTAAATATATTCAGCACTTCGAATGTTATTTATTAAAAATTTTAATTATTTATAAATTAGTTCACAATTCTCTCTTTTTAAGTTAATGCAACTTATATTTCATTCACTTCTTCAAAAAAAATAAAATTACAAAATTTTCTTTTATCTCTAGAATATCTTTTTAAACATCATTTTAGCATATTTTCTTTTTATTATACTTTGAAACTACTTTTACACGTATTCTATACTTTTAACAATAACGACTATATCTATTTTTCAGTTTAAATTTCTATGAACTTCAGACCTCATTTGTTCTTCAATCTTCGCTGAGTTGAACTATCTATTAAATATTTCAAACCACTATCTCAATTTTTAATAATATACCGATAGAATAATTAACAAAAAAATAATAAAAAAATAATACCTTTTCAAAATAATTACAAATCTCTATTTTAAATATCAATACATCTCCTATCTAGGAAATGTTCACAAGATAACTTTTAACTCTTGATTAAATCATATTGTATATTTTCATAATATAAATTTATTTTCGAAGTCTTATAACATACCTTACTCTTATTGTACTGGGAAAACATTTTGATCCTGAAAGTACAAGGCAATGAATGTAACATTAGCCCTTGAAAAAACTAGATAAACTTTTAGTTATTTTCTTCAACTGTCTGAGATTAAATAATACCATTTATATGTTGTGTTTGGAAACTTGTTTAATTTTTTCATAGTTTGAATCCTTCATGGTTAAATTCGGTTTTACTTTGATTGTATATCAATGGAAATTAAATTCATATGTGTTCGTATTTTATTACATTGATAGAAGTCGATTGAAGAGAATATTGGTTTTTAATGTTTAAATTAGTTTTGCACATAATATTACAAAATTTAAGTTCTTAATCTATTCATTCGAAGAGAATTTACCTATGATGCGTATATACGATACGTGTATCGGAGACGACACATATCCGATATGTTGATATGTTTAATTTTAAAATAATAGGATACGATACGTGATATATGAATAATGAAAAATATACAATAATTCTTACAAACATAATAAATATATGATTGTTAATGTGTGAATCCAAATTTTCTAATTAGAAACAAATTATTTTAATAGTCAAAACCTTGTAGTTAATGTTAGTGACCAATTTAAAAATCAATTCATCATTGAAACTATTTTAATTATCAATTCAGAAACCGATTATAATTTTTTTGAACTATTTTAGTTGTCAATTTGGTCACTATATAGTGACTAATTATTTTTTATCGTTAAAATTGGTCACTATTTAAAGATTTTATTATAGTGTACTACTACTTTATAAATTAAATACTTCATTGATAAGTATCGTTAAAGTATCCTAAAATATCGGACACGATACGTGTCGGATACAGATACATGACCCAAGTTGAAGTATCGGTGCATCATAGGAATTTACCTATAACTATACCCAACTTAAAATTGCGTACACAGTTGTTAAATATATATTTTTTTTAAAATTAAAAAAAAAAAAAAAAAAAAAAAACAAAGCAAACGTCCAAATGAGAAGATAGTTGTAAGAAACATCTTACCTGAAAATTGTATGTAGTTCGTAACAAAATAAAGATTTAGAATTTTTTTTTTTTCATACATAAGGATAACTAAAAACGAAAATATATATCATAAAATTGAAAAGTAAAATGGTAGTATAATAACATGTGTAATTTATTGAAGCAAGCCTTATTCAAAATAAATGACTGTTCATATACATTATAATATTACTGGATGAAGTCTGAGTAGGTACGAGCCATGCATCATCTTCTTCTTTTTTCCGTTTCAGCCATTGAAGTATCTGAATGACATGCTCTAGTATCGAAGATAACCTTCTGTAATTCTTTAAAAAGAAGAGAGATTTTATTTATTTAATTCTAACTTATAATAATAATAACTTGTTATTTTTCTCTCATCAACTGATACTGATAGTGGTGTGCTAACTATTGCTCTAAAACACCTATTATTTTTCTTTATTTAACATCATATATCATATTAATTACTTAACATATATATCTCTTTCTCTGATCCAAAATCCTTGTTGAAGTTAATATCTCCTTCCACCACAACCTCGCTCTCTTTGGCAGTTGACATAAGCTGCTGCAACAGGTGTGAGGTTATTGTTTTCAGCAAAGTTTCTGGAATTGAAATTATGACGCAGTTGTGGGCTGATCACAGTGTCTCTGCCCAATTGCTGGAACAACACAAACACAAGTCGATGAATCCCTGCAGAAGGTTGTGGACTCTCATAAACCACAACCTCCCTACCTGCATAATATTGCATAAGGGTAACTGTTACATGTGATTACAAGAACCTGCCATATCAGTTTTGTTTAATATTCATTTTCTTGGTAAACTTTTTAAAACGAGTCCAGATTCTCTACTGTATTTTGTGTGTTGTTTTCTGCTGAACATTAAAAATACACTGTGTTGGTATTTTAAATATCGTTTTGATATATTTTAAAACGTCAAAATTAATGATAATCGGTGTATTATGAAAACACAGTAGAGGAACAACATAAACATATCCGACAGAGAATCCAAATTCTTTTAAAACTTTGGGTTTTTTCGCTTTGCCTCAAATTAATCTAATTAATTAGAAATTAAACTTATTAAAATAAGATCAAAGAAAAAAAATTAACAGATTATATTTTTAAAAAGTTTTGAAGATATCTCTAGCAACAGGCTTTCATCCAGACGGAATTAAATTATTATAAACTAAAGTTCATGAATGGAACTGGGTTTAAAATGAATAACTTTAACTAACAACCCTAGCTAGCTTCATCATCAATTGATGAATGAAATTCAAATTGATAACTAGATCCCATTTTACTTACCAAAGCTTGCATTTGTGGTTGCTGGAATATCTGTCACCATCCTGCCATTGTTAAACAGAAAAAAAAAAATTTACAATAAGTCACAATCTTTTCTTTATAACATCAGTTGAGCATACTCTACTGATACATAAACTTTATTATTATTTTTTTTTCTTTCACTTGTTGGGTAGAAATTGGATAAAAAAGCAAAAGAACTAACCAGTGCAGGTATTCCCTCAAGACTGGGTTACTAGGGCTAGGTGCATCTGCATCTACGAGAACCTGAGAAAAGATGGAGGTAGGTGTTAATAAGATAATTAATTAAGAGTTTGTAGGGTTTAATTAGGTAGTTAATTAGCAGAACTGACCAGAGTGTAGAAGATCCTTAGGTCTTGACCACCTACAGTAACTCTAGGGCGGTTAACAAGATGAGAGGGCCTGAGTTCATAGCCATTGCTAATCGCTCTGTTGTTGATGGAAACTGTGAGAGAAACTGAGCTTGTAAAAGGGTTCAGAACATCCCCTATCACACCCCCAATAGCAAGAGGATCCTCTCGAGCCATGATTTACAAATATATGCTTCTTTTTGCTGTTCTGCTTAATATATAATGCATACATGATCATATCGCTATATATATTTTCCTCCTTAGCATCTGCTTTTGTTTCTGTCCCATCAATAGAATCTTCATCTTTTCATCACTTGTCCCCGCTCTGGATTCTCTCGTACGATGATGTTTCCTCTCATAAACTCAACAGGTGCTCTTCCAACTTTTATTTGTCTACTAACTAGCATTATAACGCTAATTTGATGACTTTCTTAATTTTAGTAATGTCTTGTTAATATAATTTTGTCATGCTCGTTTTTTAGTCGAAGAATTTGAAATTCATATTTTTCATCAGTCGAGTTCATTAGGGCAATGAAGCGTTTTGACATTAATTCTTTTCGATTTCGTATTTTATTTTCATATACGAAATATATCCAAACAAAGTAAAAAAGAGGGTAAAAAAAGGAGGGGAGGGTTGGCTTCGGTTTGGAACCAAAGCCTATACTTACCGAATAGGTTTCGATTGTCTTCAAAACCAAAACCTAATACAATTAAGAAAAGATTTAAAATTAAAGGAATAGGGTTCGTGGTTTTAACCAAGCCTTATTCTCTTTTAATTTAAAAAATAATACAAATTTAATTAAATCTAAAGAGGATAATATATTTTGATTTTGGTAGAAACAAAAGCTTATTCCACAATATGCTTCGGTTCCTTAGACAACCAAAACCTATGATTTGCAGTTGTTTAAAATAATTTAAAATTATTTAAAATGTGAATTGCATAGAAAACCACTAGAAACAACTAGACATAAACCAGATACAACAATATGTAGATAAAACTTTTGAATTAAAGCAATTTAAATAATGTATAAAATATATGCTACACATAATTATTACACATCATTGTACATTGTTACTATATATTTAGAACAGGCTTTCTTTACATATTGCATTGAACTCTCGTTCATTGATGAGGAATGTCGAATTTTGCACAAAGGATAATAATTTCAATTTGTACATAAAAAGACAAAATTGCAAAGTATTTCAATCAATTAAAAATTATTATAGTTTGTCAATCACTTATAATACGAGAACGAATAATGGTTGTTATCTATTGCATAACATAATAACCAAACTCATATGAGTCAGTTTGTTTATGACACTACAAGATATCAACACAATTATAAATAATTGAGGAAGAAAAGGAATCAAGCAATTATAATTGAACCAAAATAGCAAACCTGGAGGGACAAACATGGTAGCTTTTTAGTTATAGCAGTTGATTTGCCTAATATCATGTCCAACAAATGCATTATGAAAAGGGGAATTATTTAGGATTCACTTATATAAGAAAGAAAATTCCTCAGATTGAGGTTCTTGGGGGGAGACTTGTGGAACGAGCAAAAGCATTCATCAATGTTATCCTTGAGGGAAACTACAACCAATGACTCCTGATTTGAAAATATAATCATTGGTACACCCTAAAAGGGTGGATTATAAGTGCAATACAACAAACTACACTTACTCATGTATATATAAGGGATTAAATATATTTGTTTCCCTTGCTGAAAACAAGTAGTGATGTATGTTTGGGTGCCAACCATCTTATTGTATGTATGAATGAGTTGGGGTTCCATAAACCCATACACATAACTCAACCCCGCATTCTTACTGACTCCAAACATATACCAAACACAAAACATTTATTTACAATAAGTAACTAGATATAATAATTAAATATAAAGAATGGTTAAGGAGACTTACATCATCCAAAAACTAACTAATTGTAAAATTCAATTTTTTGTCCCTCATCGCAAGTTCTAACACATCGGTCTTGTGCAAGTACAATGGGATCTCACAGTTCTCCCAAATACATCAGAATCCCAAGGAACCATCATTGACTCCTTGCATATGATGTTAGTAACTATACGTAATGACCAATAAGATCATCCACGGGTAGAGAATGCTTCTTTGTGGATTTAGGACTTTCCTTTCGATGCAACTATGGTTACATGGAAAACAATTTAAGTCAATCTGAACTTAAAAAAAAAGGAAACCTAAAAATATAGTAGAAAGTTCGTACCAGGGGGTCAGAAATAGAAACAACCAAATATTTAGGCAAGGTGAGGAAAGATTAAAGTGCTTATGTCGTAGTATATACCTCATATGTTGGTATAGGAACTAAAGCATGTGTTATGATAACTTCCTCCTCGTGACCTTAACAATATTGGATGATAGCTGCATAACATGCAAAAATGTGGCTCCTTCAAATACCTTTCCATGGGCCACCAGTGTCCTCCTTTGACCATCCTTAACATAGAGCTAACATTTGCTTGTGGTATCAATGTCATCCCATGATAGGGTGGAACTGAACAAGTCCTTTTTCTACTTCTACCTGTCAGAGCCATTGTTAATGTTATTTTATTAAAGAACTATTATTCAATTCATAACTTAGCATAAAATGATTGTTAATATTACCTCGGAGGCACAAAAGCTTCTAGTGTAGGAAATACTTACGGACGAAGCCCATAATTGTCAAACTACTGTTGGAATTATCTCATAAGCCTCTTAGTGTCTTACTTAGTAACTTCCTATGTGATTTGCTCTTTGACCCTTTGAGTGGTTAGCTTCATCATCCTTTCCATACTCCCACTTGGTGTGCTAGAATAGTGGTGGTAAGAGCCTCCAAAATATTGGTTAATGTTGACTCTTGATCCTGCAGCACACACACGTTCAGGGTGCTCAACTCATCCAATTGTAGCTGCAAGTATGTCATGACGACCATCATCTGTGAAAGTACCTTGGGAGCTTTGCCCAACCAAGTTGTTGAGATTTCTAATTTATATAAAATCATAATATTATTTAAAGAAAAGTTATATCTTACAATTCTTTCCAATATTTCTCGTGCGATGTCAAATGTGTAGGAACTCATTGATCCTATATGAGCTAGCTTCCAATTTTCATGACGAGATGGTGGTGAAAGGCAGAATAACATTATTCTCATAGGATGGAGGCCTTGATTTCTCCTTTGCTTCATGATCTTTTCTTCAAGTTTTCTATACCCATCACGAGAGAATATATGTGGGTTTTGATTTTGAGCGTTAATCCCTTGGGCTTTTGTCAAACACCCAGTAACGTATAAAATCTATTTTTTGAATTAATTCAACTTACACATAATTATTAATTAGGAAAGAAATGATTTAAAGTAAACTAACCTATCATCCTTGAGATAAACAAATCTCATCAAACTAACGCTATATTTTCTTCGTCAATTACCTTGTATTTGGCATAAGGATTTTCATCATTTTTAAGTCCAAACACAGTATTTAGACATCAATTTTGTCTTAAACTGACCAAGTTTGAGGCCGGTCGAAGAAAGACAATTATTGTTTTAGCATTGCTACATTTGAAATATCAAACATTATCTATAATAAAAAAAGGTGCACATTACTTTTATTTAGGAAAAATCAATATAATCAAACTATAACAATAATAACATTAATTAAGTTACCAATAAATATTGTCAAATCATGTTTCAATCAACCTTAAATACATGATCCTAGGATGGAGTAATGTCACGTGCCAATACTCCTAAGTAGCTATTGAACACATCCGCATATGGATTTGAAGCCACATCAGTGTTAAAGCCAATATCCATAGGTATCTTCTCACCACTAGCTCGTCTAATTAAGAGTTGTCTTAATTTGGTGGCTCCTTTGGTAAGTCTCCTAGAAGATCCTTCATCCCCTGGTGAATTTTGATTATCAGTCATATATCTGTGAAAAGAAAAAAGCGAAAAAAATTAATAACAAACATAGAAAATAACATATTATTTAACAAAATGCTTAAATTTATATAGCAATATGAAATTCATGCACAATTTATGCATTGGTCAAATGTATATTCCCTCGATTTGATCTTCTTGAATTTCATGTGCATTGTCAATTAAAGGGTCTTCATCAAAATTCATCATTGTTTTAAATTGATGGATGTCAGTAATATGAAGATTACCCAAATTCTCTTCATTAACATCAATTTTTTTTTTTGTCATGAAAGACAACAGACCAATGTTCAAACGCAAGATATTTTACATATAAAATCTGAAATGCTTGTTGTGCCATAATAAAGGGTTTGTCTCAATATCCCACCTTCCGGAAATCAACTAGAATCATACCTGATTAATCCATTCTAATGTCACTCTTATTGTTAACTCACTTACATTTGAACACTAGAAATATAGTATAATCAACCTCCCAAATCTCTTTTATTATGCCATACTACGTCATTGATCCAAATATGAGATTTTGATGTTTGGATGTGGAAAATTGTAGTGACTTACTATCAAGACTGACTACACTATTTTGTATTGTATTTTTATCATCCAAAGACTTTGTATAGAATGTGCAATTGTTAATTTCATAACTTGTACAACATAGTACATCAAGCCTCAATCCATTTGCTAGCCACATCAAAGTCTCAAAAGATTTTGAATCGTAAAACACCTTAGCTTTAAACCAAGGCATGAATGTTCTGTTATGCTCCATCAACAATCATTTCTCTTATTGTCTTAAGTTAGTATCCTTCACAATGACTTCGTGTTCAGATAATTAAGGGATCACTTCATTTATATTGTTCAGTATGTATACATGTGCTTGCAACACTTCTTTGCGAGATTTGGTTACCACTTTATATCTCAGGTGCATTTACTTATAGAACAATAGTTCAACCATGATTTGGGTCAAACTCCTATGAAATTTTCTTTGCTCATGTACTCTGAACAAAACTCAATACTTTCTTCAACAATATACCTTTTAATCATTGAAGCTTCTGAATGATATTGATTTTTCAAGTAGTCTTTCAAAATTTTCATATAATGTTCAATAGGATACATCCAGCTTAGGTATACTAGTCCACCAAACTTGATTTCTCTTACCAAATGATCAAGTAAATGACCGTGATATTAAAAAAGGATGGAGGAAAAAACATCTCCAACTTACACAAGATGATAACAATCTTGCCTTGAAATTCATCGAACTTAACATGATCAATGACTTTACTACAAATCGAAGAGAAAAACGAACACATATGAGTTATAGTTTGTCTAACATTTTTGGGTAAAATTCCATGAATAGACACTAACAACAATTGTTGCATTAACATGTGCCAGTCGTAAGACTTCAAGCCAACAAGCTTAAGTCTTGCATCAACACTAAGCTCTTAATATTTGAAGAGTATCCTTGTGGTACATTAACACTCTTTAGACATTAGCAAAAACATATATTCTCTTGTCTGGACATAGTGTAACATGCGGGGGGCAAAAATGTATGCTTACCACCCTCCCTTGGCACTTTCTTTTGTTTTTTCCTTAATGTTAAGAAGTGTACCAATTAAGCTATCACACATTCTTCTCTACATGCATTACATCTATGCAATGTCTAAAATCTAACTTCAACCAATATGGTAGATTAGAGAAGATTGATTTTTCTTCCAAGGGCTTGTTATAGATGACTTATTTGACGTTTTCCCAAAGACATGATGTAACTTATTAACCTTTTCATAAATTTAAAGGTCAGTCAATGAAATAGGTGCATCGTCACTCTCTTGATATCCATTAAATGTTTTTTAACCTTCAATAAGGTTGATTAGATTATAAAAATCTACAATGGTGCAAATATATTGTCTTCCTTCCGTGTTTTAATTGATGAGTTGCAATATTTTCTTCACATATAGGACATGCTTTATGACTCTTAACATTGAACCCTGACAAATTATTGTAAACTGGGAAGTCATTGATGGTGCAAAATAATAGCATGCATCATGAAAGTTTCAGAAGTAAAAATATCAAATATTTCAACTCCTCAACCCACAACTACTTCAAGACTTCAACTAGTGGAATATAAACATCTATATCATTTCCAAACTATCTTGAACCAGATATCATCATAAACAAGATCATGTACTTTCTCTTCATGAATAGTTCAGGAGATAAGTTATAAATGAAAAATATAATGGGTCAAAAATTGTGGTTGGTACTTAAATTACCAAATGGATTCAGTCCATTGGTAGCTAAATCAAACCGAAGATTTATAAATCAAGTCAAAAACTATGGTTGGTACTAAATTATCAAATAGTACAGACAACTCAAATGCTAACATGAAACATGTTTGACACCGATGCCGAAGCTTATACTCATCAGGTCAAAGTATAGACTTCAATTCTAACCGAAGCCTATAGTTGTATAAATATTTTCAAAAATGTCATTGCGTTTTTATAGATTTCATTTTCTGTTTTAACCGAAACTTATTAGACGAAGTTAAATAATCTTTTTGCACGAGTGGTTCAAATAAAATTTGGATTATTTTAACTTTGAAACAAATATGTCTTCAAGTTAATGTGTTGAAAAAATAAAAACATCTCTTTTTTAGAGAATGAAAACATTCCAATTTTGTGGGAGATTACATTAACAACACTCCATCTCAAGATATTCCAGTTCTAAATTGTAAAAAAGAATATCATTTTGGACCTGACTCATATATTAAGGTATAGAAAATTCTAGCCATATATTTTTTATTTTAATTAAAAATTATTGTGGTCTTCATTGGATTGTTCGAAAAGTATTGCTTTATTCAGAAAACAAAAACTGCTTCTGTGTGGTCATTTTACAACGAGCAATCAAATGTTGATATTTCCATTTGATAATCTTTTATACTCACCTATCACATTTATGCTAAATAGAACAAAGTCTTATTCAGCTCGAATGTGTTAGGGATATGACTTTTCACAACTTGGGTACGAAGTATCAATCAAGAAATGATGCAAGCAAAAAAATAGAAGATATACAATAAAGAGTAGAGAGAAGGAGAAGAAAGATGTGGCTAATAGTTCCTGAAAGAAATAATTAAAACCAAACAGAGAAAAATGTTCCTCTTAAAACATTGACTCCAATATTCCACAGAAAAGAAAGAATTTATGAACTTTTTCATTTTTCTTCCTCCTATAGAATACCTTTTCAAATGTGAATTGAGCTGCAAATCGCCATTGGATGGAATCTCATTCTCCTCTTTATGCTTAAGCAAACATTCTAATCCTTAAATGTAAGCTGTATTTGGTGGTATATACATTAATATCCTTCAAAATGTGGCCCATACGATTGATATTGAATATCTGAAGTTAATGAACCATTATGTAAAGTGGAAGAAAAGGTGGGAATTTCCTGAAAATGAATATTTATAATATGCCCACTCATATATAATGCCCTAGCTTTATTATATACTAGAAGATATGTGCGATTTTATGTGAAGGGAAACTCATGTAGCTTAAACGCTCAAGACGATCAGTTTGTTGCTATTCTCTTATTACATGTCGCAATTTTGATCGTGATGGGTATATATATTTATATCATGGTCCAAATGATACAGCATTCCTTGCATTTCGTGCCATGATTCATCATTATTCACCTTGTTGTAATTTATGAATTGGACTCTTTCTTTTTGTAGTTTTTGTCACGATAGTTCATTTATCTTTGAGCAAAGTTATGCTATTAGGCAAAGGTTCTCCTCCTTAATAGCACCTAGAGAAGAAAATAAGGAGGTAAACTGCATAAGTTAAAATCAAGTTGTGAATCTTAGATTTAGTAGAAATTAAATGAGAAGGGCTATATAAAAGATAGGATAATGAGGGAAATAGAGGTAAGATAATAGGAGAAATGGCAGAAGGTGGCTGATTTGGTTGAAAAGATGTATGAAGAAAAGAGAAGAAAGTAGGGGGTGGTTCCCACCACAAACTTTCCACTAAGAAATGCATGGAAGTTGGGCATGTAGGGCAGCATAATTGATCATATTGCCCATGTGATCGATTATGCTGCTAAAATGTAGGAGATTGAAGTGTTTTTATTTCTCTTCTGTTCTTTTCTTTTCCAGACCCACCCTTTATATCTATCATTTGTAACAAATACAGCACAAAAGTAGTACTGGTGGGGAAAGTTATCCACACAAGGCCACAATCTTAAGCGTTTACTTTGTTGCTGGAGCTTTGTTTGAGTAGATGCATACTTCAGTCAAGTTTGTTATATCAACTGAAACCTGATTTTTCCATGTGTTTTCCATTTAACAGGATATAAGGAACGGGTCAGGAAATATCCGTTCATTATCAAACACCACACTCTTCCCTCAGAGTATTAGGACTTCCACTCCTAGGAGCCAGTCTCATCGAGTATCTAGTGCTCCAGCATCTGTAGACATGAACAATGGATCCAATTTTGATATGGAAAATGGTATGAGTAATAGGAGTATGATGAAAGCTAGAGAGGTAGATGAAAGACAATATTCTGCAAAAGTGAGTGAAGTAGACATCTATGAGAGTTCTCGTTATGATGCACTCTTGTTCAAAGAAGATTTGAAGAACACAAACTGGCTGCATGGTGCTGATGATAAGTGTGATCAAATCTCCATATTTGATAACGAATTTGAGCACCTGCCAGAACCTTTTGGCCTCTTATAGCATCATGTCTAAAGAGGTTGTTCTTCCTAGTGCATTTGTAACATGCTGTTTTATGTTCTAATTTATTATCTCAATTTTTTTAAAGAATGGGATGTTTCAAATTATATAGCTCAAAGGTGGAGAACAAGTGAAGATGCATTCATATGTTTTCTGCAATCTGCAGAGGAATCAGTGGATTTAACTTTGATATCAAACTTATACAAACAATGCAGGAAAAAGAATTGCATGAAAGATGTTCAATTTTCTTTGGGAAAATTAGAGTTTTCAGAAATGAGGAATGCTGTCTGCATACCATGCATGTGTTAGTGAAAAGACAAATCTAGTACTGTGAGTACATAGAGATGGAATGTGATGTTTTCATGCAAACACTATAGAGATGAACAAAGTAGTTGAGTTGCACTTCTACATTTTAGTGCCTTTTTATTAACAAAAAAGTACATTAATAAATTTTTTGGAACTACAATAAGTATCTAAATAGTTTTTACAATATAGTAAAATAAATATTATCAAAATAGTCATTATTACTAGCAACATGGATGAAAACCGCTATTCTACCACTTTTTTTCACACTCCTTCCCTTCCTCTCACTAGACACTATTTTGTGAATAAAAAATTAGAGAGTAAAAGAGGAAAAAGGAGGATGAGAATCTCATGGACCATGAGTTTCTTAGCAGGCTGAAAGAGGCCCAAAGGTGGATATCAGAGAACAATTTGTCCATTTTGATAATTTCTTTCTACACCACAATAATCTTGTCTGCATCCCTTTTAAATTCCAGATTTATCAGATTTACCTTTATGTAATGAAAGAGAACACCTTCCAGAAATTTCAGATAAGGTAACTTGAGAATGAAACATTCTCCATAACAGAAAAGGATAATGATAATTCTTCATTCCAAACCTTGTGTCAAATGAAAGAGATTCTTAATTTATCAACCTATGCACCTTTCTCATCCAATATAAATCACATTTATCAGATTTTCTTAATGTACCAGTTTGATTCTACTGATGAAGTTAGACTGAAAAAATTGTTCTGCCACAAACTTTTTTCGAGTTCATTGAATCAGATATAAATTTCACCCACGATTTTTTTTCCATTATAAACAAACTCCTCCGCATTACCCTTCCACTTGTACTTCATCCTCAAAGAACAACATATGAGGACACTCATACAGATGAAGTTTTAATGTTACTTCAAATACTAAATTTCAGTGTAGTAAATTATTATTCCTTTATCTGTATATTCAATAAAATTTTATCTCAATATTGAACAGCAATTTCGATGCTTCTTTTGAGTTCACTTTTAGATGAATTCAAACTTACAATAACGTAAGGGTAAATAAACCTTTTTTTCTAACGGACACAAAGGGAGATTGGACCCACAAAAATTTGAAACACAAGGTTTGCAGGCTCACTCACCATACTTTAGTTGTGGTCCTTTGGTCCTCCACATTCCACACATCATTTTCACTTCAAGAATGCAATGCCACACACCATTTCAACACCAATGATTCTGTTTCTGCATGAGTGCCCCTTGTCACAAACACAATGCCATATTACCATTTCCATTCCCATGCACAACCCCTTCCAACCCTTCAGTTAATGCAAAGTTGGAATCCAAAGAGAAAGATTTCTATTCAGAGTCAAAACAGAAAGAATAAATTAAGTCTTTAGATATCAGCAAATTGTTACTCTGAATGATAAAAGATTCAGTTTTCTTACACAAGTTCTCCAGTTTGAGTATTGTGAATGAAAAACTATAATTGAAAGAGAAAATCCTACAAAAGGGTACTCAGTGAATTTCTTCCACAGAAATCAATCATGTGTTGTATGTTTAACCCTTTTTAACGATTTTGTAAAATCCACCGAAACTTTCTTAATCCTCTCAAAAACACTATATTCACATCCCCAATATAATTTACATGCATGTATGTAGCAATGTAGCATCACTATTCAAATTAAACCACTTTAACAGTTTTACCTTGTTTGAATAGAAAAAACGGTGTGAATAGTATTCCTAAATTGTTGTGTACCGTTTGGTGTGTATCTAAAGCTCTTTTCTTAACTGTTTGCTCCATATATTTCACGATCAAGATGAAGTGAATCATTGACGCTACTATTGTACCACGCGTTTTTTAGGTACTTAATATGAGTAATAGATAATATCCCTTTCAGTTAAATTAAACAATGAATTGGAAAAGTTAAATAATTTTAGATTAAACAAGATGAAAAAGCTTAAACTTATCATGCTTAGTTGCCCTTGGTGATCAAGAACAAGTAAATAAACTGAGGTAAATTAAATTGTGTAACTGTAACTGAGGTAAGGGTCAATTCTTTGGAAAATGGGAAATGAAAGGAAATCCATTCCTTTTCATCGAGATCTACAAGTTAAAATAGTATCATAAGTTCCATTCAATAGTTCAAATATTAATTTATTCTCTGTAAAAAGAGTCTTTGATCCTATTCATAATACCTTCCAAATAAATAGTTGAACAGTAGAAAATTTTACCCTTAAGATTGTTTTTTTTTTTTTTACAAACATGGTTTATTGAGTTTCTGCCGCAGAAATAACAGCGAATAAGACTTTTTTAGATACCATGGTTATCCTGTGTTCATAGTTGGAAAAAGGGTTGAGTAGTGATTAAACACATTGTATTTGTACATTACAGAAATAATTTATTTAGCAAGAAATCTGGTGTTTGACTCATACGAAACTTGTCCAACGTATAATATCAAGACAAAAAGCGAGAGGAGAATCATCACGAGTATTTCACAAAGTTACATGCACAAAAACTAAAATTTTTAATTCATAACTTCAACGGTACGGTGAATCAGATTTAGATTAAATTATTGTATTGGTCCCCGAGTAATTAAATTGGTTTAGGGTGAGTATATATACTATATTATTACCATGTGTATTACCACTATACTTTGCAGATTTGGCTTAATCTGGAAGAAGGCTTGAAGTTGAAGCTGAGACTTGAACGTTGCCATATCATAAAGTGGAAAACTAAAAGTAAAATCTAAACACAGTACTGTAGCATTGTATGATAGTTATAGTATGCTGCTATAATGCTTTGAATATGCTTCTCTTTCTCTATGTATTTCTGGTTTTGTGTGTTTGTGTGTGGATTCTGGCGTGTTCCTGAAGCTATGCCGTTAAAGCTTGTCTTTGCTTCCTCTTGGCCGTTAGTACCACCATTTACCAAGATCACATTGCTTTAACAAAGACTTTTTCTTTCTCAAAACCACATTTATACATTTTTTCAGCATTTAATACTCTGCTCAACACTCCCTACTGTGGATTCCTCTTCCAGCTTGCTTTCCCTTTCTCCTGGTGTCAAGGTTTTCTCTTCATTTTACTTTTTATTGAGTTCATGTTCTTTCAGCATCGCATTGTTGTTGTTTGTGTGCTCAAAGTGAGTAGAATGTTGATCAAGCAAAGCGAAAGGGCATGAAAACTCTAAGGGTACAACTGGTTTGATTTTATGGTGAATCCAAGGAGAATATTCTTTTAGTGAATAAAGTGCTTCTGAAATTGATTTTAGCCAATTTTGTGGACTTCTGTTATTATATGTAACGATGTTCTTGTCTTGAAAAAATGAGAAATTTTTTTGTGCAGCTTAACTAAGAACTCATTGCACTGCATGTATGTTACAGTTGCCCCTTTTGATCAGTGTGTAATACTTTGAAATCTCAATTGTTAGGGAAACAAGTTGACTACTGAAACCAGGTTACCAGTTCCATTTCAGTCTCTGATCTCAGGCACCTCCATTCAACAAGTAAATTTGATGATGCTACAGTCCTACTTTTCAACAATTCCAATTTTCCTCCTCCTACTTGTGTTTCCTCAAACTAAAGCTGATCTACACTCAGAAAAGCGAGCTCTTCTTGATTTTTCTTCTGCACTTCATCATGGCCCAAGAGTGAATTGGAACTCTAGTACCTCAATCTGCACTTCATGGGTGGGAGTTACATGTAGTCATGATGGGTCCCATGTGCTTTCTGTGAGGCTTCCCGGTGTGGGACTTCGAGGTTCTATCCCACCAAACACACTTGGTAAGCTTAATGGCCTCATTAGTCTCAGCCTTAGGTCCAACACCTTGAAGGGGAACCTTCCAAGTGACCTACTTTCCCTTCCTTCTTTGCGCTTTGTATATCTCCAACACAACAACTTATCAGGTCCTATTCCTGATTCACTGCCACCACGGCTTATCTTTCTTGATCTGTCCTATAACTCTTTCACAGGACAAATTCCAGACTCAATCCAAAACTTGACACATCTAATAGGACTCAACCTCCAAAACAACTCTCTCACAGGATCCATTCCTGATGTTAACCTTCCTAGCCTTAAGAATTTGGATTTGAGCTTCAACTACTTGAATGGTTCTATTCCTTCATGTTTTCAGAAGTTTCCTGGCTCCTCATTTAGAGGGAATATGATGCTATGTGGAGCACCTTTGAAACAATGTTCTTCGGTTTCAACTTCTACCACATTGTCTCCATCGTCAGTCTCTCAAAGACCAAGTGATCCATCAACCAGGAAAATTGGCAAGGGAGCAAAAATAGCAATTATTTTGGGGGTTGTCACATTGCTGTTTCTTCCAGGTCTTATAGTAGTGTTTTGCTGTTTCAAGAAAAAAGTTGGTGAACAAAATGTTGCTCCTACAGAGAAAGGTCAGAAGCTTAAGGAGGACTTTGGTAGTGGTGTGCAAGAGCCTGAGAGAAACAAGCTTGTATTCTTTGAAGGTTGTTCTTATAATTTTGATCTGGAGGACTTGTTAAGAGCTTCAGCTGAAGTGCTTGGGAAGGGAAGTTGCGGAACGACATATAAAGCCATCTTGGAGGATGGAACAACAGTGGTTGTGAAGAGGTTAAAAGAGGTGGCTATGGGGAAAAAAGAATTTGAACAGCAAATGGAGATTGTTCAAAGACTTGATCATCACCCAAATGTGATTCCCCTCCGTGCTTACTACTATTCTAAAGATGAAAAACTAATGGTTTACGACTACTCCACAGCCGGAAGTTTTTCCAAGTTACTGCATGGTAATTACTCTTACTTTGAACTTTTCCCTGATTACAAAAGGTTCTAGGTTGATCTTTCTCATAACTTTTTCATAATATTATGAAACATGGTGACAGGAACCAGGGAAACTGGACGAGCTCCACTAGATTGGGATTCAAGATTGAAGATTGTGGTTGGAGCTGCAAGGGGTGTTTGTCATATTCACTCAGCTAATGGAAGGAAACTTGTCCATGGCAACATAAAATCATCTAATGTGATTCTCACAATAGATCTTCAAGGCTGTATATCAGATTTTGGCCTAACTCCCCTGACAAATTTCTGTGCCTCCTCTAGAAGTCCAGGCTATGGAGCACCTGAAGTTATTGAAACAAGAAAGTCCACTCAAAAATCTGATGTGTACAGCTTTGGTGTTCTCCTTCTTGAGATGCTGACTGGCAAAACACCAGTTCAGTATTCAGGGCATGATGAAGAGATTGATCTTCCAAAGTGGGTCCAATCTGTTGTTAGAGAGGAATGGACTGCTGAAGTGTTTGATCTTGAGTTAATGAGGTATCCAAACATTGAAGATGAACTTGTGCAGATGCTGCAACTGGCAATGGCATGTGTAGCAGTGATGCCTGACTCAAGACCCTCCATGGTGGAAGTTGTTAGAACAATAGAAGAAATTAGAGCTTGCATTTATTAAAACCAGCCATCAGTGTGTGAGGACAGGTTCAAAGGATCCTATGATTTCACTCTATACAACTAAATGGATGCCCATGGCAGCAAACTGCAAGATCAATATACATCCATTGCCAACATGCATAGTCAAAATTCGTTTGAGGCCTTAGCATCAAAAGAAAAATACTTGTATTTTTAAGCATCTTGCCACCTTTTTATCTTTTCATGATTGTTTTTTCTTGGTGTTTAAAACCACACTGAAATAACAGGTCAAAATTCGGTCAATATAAAAACATATCGATTTATTTAGCTTCTGGTGCCTTGCAAGTTTTCCCAATGTGATGTACTCAATAAGTAAATATGTATAAATTTCCTTTTTGGGAAAAAAAAATTACAGAATCGCACCATGCTAGTAATCCAGGAGAATAGTTAGTAACTCGTGAAATCAATTTAGAAATGGGCTATTTTGCAATTTATCCAAAAATAATCATCACAAGGCTCGGGGCAATACATCACTCGCCAAAATGAAAGAATTTATCACGAACATGGGAAGCTGGTCACCAACTATTGCATTCATATTCATGATGCCATCTTTTAAAGGTATCATTTCCAACTGTGAAGGCAATATGAAGAACACACATTTTAAAATTAAACGATATACTTTTCCCCGGTAAAATATTTCCTAGTATCCAAAGAATTGACGTACAAACATTAAAATGGCCCAATTTAGGCCAAACTATATTGGTATTCTGCCTAATGTAAGTAAGGTTATTGTATGTTGAAAGACATGCCAAGAAGGGGGCAATCAAGAATCCAGTATAAGAAGTCAACGAGCGGTGTTTGAAGATGTTTGCTCAACCAAGTCAGCACCACTGACGTACTTAGCAACAAATGATATCAAGCGAAATGGAGCTCCAATAAGGGGAGCATCTGTGATTGGTACATCATTTTCCACATTACTGTCATCATCATGGGAATCTGAATCTTGTACTTCGTTATCATCCAACGGAATTTGCACAATCTCTCCGGTATCATCAGATACCAAAGACGAGTTCGACATTACCCTGACAACACGCTTGGCATCAATTGATTTACCACTATCCTTCACTGATGTATCTTCTTCAGACGAGTTAAACTCTGGAGCTGATCCAGATGCAGTCTCAGTAGATTCAGGTACAGGAATGTTAAGACCAACAGGTTTAGTGAATTCATTGATCCCACCAGGCTCCGTAACTCCAGAATGTTCAACTTTCGCACTTCGTTGTTCCAGCTGAACACATAACTCGGTCACCTGAGGATAAAAATGGATTAAGCATGCATAACGCTATCTATACAAACTATAACCTGACTGATCTAAATCTACGAAAACTAAATTATCAAATCATTTACTAGGTCATTACTCATCAATCTGTGATAACCAAAAAAGTCACAGAACCTGGCATATTACCTTCTCAACAAGTTCCGCATTTTCTGACATCAATTTCTCCACCAACGTAAAGGTGGCATCAATTTGAGACTTCAAGTCCTCATTTTCCGAAGCAAGATTCTACCCACCATAAAGTGAAAAATTATAATAGGCAACATAAGAAGGCAAGCACTGGCACTGAAGAATCTTCTTTCTTATTACTACTTCACACATTTGACAGCCTCATTTATGGAAATTAAGATATGACAACATAAAATGCAATATCAACAGCCATGGACTGCTACAATGCGGCATCACATTATAAGATCATTGTCTAGAGCCAAATAAATACCAATTATCCTTTCCTTCTTTCAAAAGTAAATATCAACAAAACTAATTTTCCTAAGAATGAATATGTATTGTGGATTTTAACCATGTAGGGTAACAAAGGAAAACCTGTTGAGATGTGTCCCGTGAATGGGAAGAAGAGTTGTTGTTCTCAAGATTCTGGACTATTGACTGAAGACTTGACACTTTTTCCCTCAATTGCTGGTTTTCTAGCAAAAGATTACTGCTAGACTCCTCCAACTCTGCCACCTGCCCAACTTTGATTTTAATTTCCATATCAGAATTAACAGAGGTTTGTTATGAAATGGACATAACCAGATAACATGTGAGTTAGGATCCAATTGCAAGGTATGAAACTTGAGTGCCACATTAAAAGCATGGGATTGTAGTGTGGTGTTTATAAGGCTTTGGGTTCTCCAAGTATAATAGTTAGCTTTTGTAGTTTAGTTCTCTAAAGGTTCTATCAATTCGTATCAAAACTTTCAACCTGTCCATCAGGTAAAAACGGGAGGCACAGCTGGTGAGACCAGCCATGCTTTCCCATAACACGAGTAACCAGACTTCCAAGCATGGTCAGATGTTAGAATCTAATTGCAACATATGGAACTCCAGTCCCACACCGGAAGTATGTCAGGAATTCTAGTCAAGTGGTTTGTAAGCCCTTGGACTCTCTAACTACAATGTCAAGCTTTTTGAGGTGTGGTTCTCTGAAGTTCTTATCAATGAGAAGAGGGTTATTCATCAAATCAATGTTTAAAACTAATGGCAGTAAAAGGGAAGAATACTTAAATTAATGGAACAGCGTGTGTATCAGAAGGTAATCTCAAACATTGCCAAAAGAACATAAGCCTAAATGGAGGCATCTTAAAAGAATTAGATAATGGATCAGAATTCAGTCCAGAAAAAAAGCCAGAAACATGTAAAGAAAAAAAAAAAGAGTGAAAACAGCAAAAAATTCGATGGTCAGAATGTCTAAGCAAGAAAAGTTAAGGAAATAATTATACAGGTAATTTTATCAACACAGACTTGTTCTTTAGCAAATAAAACTACTCCAACCAATTTTTTGTATAAGCTTCAATAGCATTCACTATAAACCATTAAGAGGATACAAACTTGCAAAATAACATTCCATGGCATGGTTCATGAAATAAATTGCCATATATTATAGCAATAGCCAGATTGAAAAGACAGAACTTTCAGAAAACAGGTTACTCTTCAATGGCATTCACTATTAACCAGCAATAGGATACAAACTTGCAAGATAACATTACTTGGCATAGTACATGAAAAAAATTGTCATATATTACTGCAATTTGCAATAGCTAGGTTGACGAGACACTGAACTTCCAAAAGACATGTCACTCTTATAGCCTTAAAGATGTCAGGAAAACAACATGCACTTGACTGATGAGTGAGACAAATATTGCTGTCCAAGTAAACATTAAAGAACTTGATAAAGTTTATTTTCTTAATTTCACATATACAGCTAAACACTTGGATAGATTGCAACAAGTGTTTTCGATGAATCATAAGGCTCACTTTAAATGGTTGCAAAGTACTATAAATTATTCCAAAACTGAACTCTACAAGACAATGTTTCACACGAATTACAAGTTCATAACTCCTAAAAGATAATGACAAGGAAATTACAGATAATGATATAAAAAACTAATAATCTATAAAACTTTCCTAGGTTTTCGAGAAAAATATAGTTGTATAAACATGAGTTACATACCTGCGCTTTTAGCATGGCAATGTCTCCATTCAAGTTTGTAGTTTCTTCAGTTGAGTTCTGTAAATAAAAAACATGATATTCCTCTGATAAGGGACAGATTTAGAACTAAAAATCTTATCATGACTAAAAATTGTAGCTTGCAATCGGATGGATAAGCTCATGATATTCTAAGAGGCTCATGTGATGGACGAGTTCATGAGGCAGTGCAGTGGTGTGCATTAGAGCCACAAAGGGTATCAAATGGGGGGAAAGGCTAGCCTGGTGGAGTCTAGAATGGGATGCAGAGATACCTGAACTCCTCAACACCCTTTTATACGTTGTTTTCTCTTTTGTTTTGCTCCCAAGGTATACAGTTCTTTTCCAGCCAAGGGTCGCCTCTTATACTACCACTAAACTCCTCTTGATCATCTCATATTTGAAAACAACCATTTATGTCTTTAAGGTTCAATCAATCAATATTTGTTATTTTCCAATCAAATCTCTAATTATCATCAACAAAAAGGTGTCTTAAACCTATACAATTAAACTAGACACTATAAGAGAGTATTGGACACCAAAATGAATTAGAGGGGATTTCATTTTAATAATGGACTAGAAATTTCTTTTAATTTATTTTTTAAAGAACTTCTATATTATTATGTGCTATGTTTGTTTATTTTTGGTGTCAAAAATAGAAACTAACAATAGTTAATATACTATGTGAAATTTAAGGTCACTAATTAAGGGGAAATAATATATAAAAGAACAGAGTCATTAGACAAGTTAAAGTTATTACCGCCTTCTCAGCAAAAGAACTGAACTCATTCTCCAGCACATATATCTTTTGTTCTAGACTCTCCTGTGGAACAATGCATATTGGATTTAAATACCAATAAAAGATATCAAACTATAACACAGCACGAGAGAAGAGAGGGGAAGGGGAATTAGCAAATGCTAAAAACAGTGAATGTCATAATAACAAATTCAGTGAAGCAAATCTTACTCCTTTCAAGCTCAAAACTGCCTTTTCATTCAGCAACTGATTTATTTTATCTTCCAACGTAGCCTGCATATGATGTACTTTTAAATATTAAATATCTTGGTAAATCATTTGCTCCTATATATTTTAAAAGGGAAAAACGTATTAGGTACCCCTTGTTGAAGTAAGGAATTATTTTCACTCTGCAACTGTGCTACTCTTATTTCCAGTCCAACCTGCAAATAATCAAGTTAAATATAAGCATACAGATAATACCTAAGATCCATTCATACATTCATCCAATTGTTCAACTAAAATTCAGTTATGTATTTTTTTTTATTAAAACTAAAATGTTTACCCAGTCAAAAGACAGTGTTAATAGCTAATCCACAACATGAGATAGTTAAGTTTGTCAATTAAGCAAGCAACATATATGTAAAAAAAAATGAAATAATAGACAAGTTATTACCTCTTTCTCTCTAGAAGAACTCAAATCATTCTCTAGAAGATTTATTTTTTGCTCTAAACTCCCCTGTTGAATGATGTACATACTTAGAATGTCAGCCCAACTTTTATTAACATAAATCACTAAATAAGGAATGGTTAAATATGTAATCAACAAAAGATGATGAAGAAATTCTTATACATTCCAGGTTCAAAATTACCTTTTCATCCAGCAACTGTTTAGTTTTTTCCACCAATTCAACCTACATATGATATCAAATTAAACACATGCGTTAAATTTATCAAAATCAATGATCCTTAATCTTTTAAAAGGGAAAAAATAATCACTCACCTCTTTTTGAACTAAGGAATTATTCTCAATTTGCAATTGTCCAATTCTAATTTCCAGACTAGTCTGCAGATAATTCAATAAAATATAACAGTTAACAATTAAAATTAGATAAGAATAACAAGGTTCCTATAACAAAAAAATCCATCCACACATTCATCAAACTACATTACTTGTTCATGTGTATGCAGTTCATTGTCAGTCCGGAGATTGTTGATGATCTCTTCCAAGGCAACCTGTAAAAGATAGGCAAAACAAATGGTAGAGATGAAAAATCTACAGTAAAAGATGTTACGAACAGGTTAATCATTCTTCTTGAATGCCAGTCCAGAAAGAAAATATATAGTTGAAATATAAGCAGTTAATAGATATCCCTCAGATAATTGATAAAGCTTGCAGTATATATATTATCATTTTCTTCTTTGAATTTTCTAATTGTCTCCTTTGATGTGGCCTGTAGAAAGATAAGTTATATGCATTCATACTAAACAATATTTGTGATCTAAGTGATTAAATAACTAATATGAATCTGAGACGAAGTTTATAGTAAAATTACCGCTTTCTGAACTTGCAATTTATTTTCTTCTTTCAATTTTCTTATTGTCTCCAGTGCTAGGGCCTGTTTTAAGATTTGCTAAACGTGTAATGAGAAAAATGCTGCATAAACATTAAATTAGACATATCATATAGAATTTAAAATCTTTCATGTCACCTCCTTCTGAATGTGAATGTCATTCTCTCCTTTCAAATTTCTAATTGTATCTTCTGATGTGACCTGTAGAAAAATGTACTCGACATAAAAACAACGAAACATAAGAGCTCAAACAAATCAAGATATTTCCAACAAAAATATTACCTCTTTCTGAACATGCATATCATTCTTTTCTTCCAATTTTCTGATAGTCTCTTCTGATGCAATCTGTGGACAGATAGCCCATATTAGTTAAAAGAAAATTGAATGATAAAACATAAGGAAAAATGTCATTCAGATAAAATTTAAGCTCTTATTACTTTATTCCGCATATGCATGTCATTTGGTTCTGTTAGTTTTCCTATTGCCTCTTCCATTATAGACTTACAAATAGTGGGATATATACATATACATAATGAGACAATTGCTAAAACAAAGAACAGGTTCTTGGATATAATATTACCTCCTTCTGAATGTGCATATCTTTTTCCGCCTTTAATTTCCTGATTGTCTCTTTTGATAAGGTCTGTGGGGTGATAAACCATACATATTATAAAAAAATTGAAACATAATAAATCAAATAACAAACACTTCTCAGATGAAATATTACCTCATTCTGAATTAACATATCATTTTCTTCTTTTAATTTCTTGATCGTCTCTTCTGATGTGGTCTACGGAGTGATAGGATTTGCAAGGTATAAAAACATTGAAATACTTGCTTTAAAACAAAGTGCAGAAATTACTTGAAAAAAATGAAAGTGTATGGCACGGCACATAAGTTAGCTTTTAGCTAATTTGACTAACTTCAAAGTTTGTTAGACCAAAATAGGTTTGTCATTTTTGTTACCAAAATAGATATCTCAATAGCTAAAAAATTTTTAACAATGGCATGTCATGTAACTGCAGAGGTTATAAGCTCCTAGCCTTTTTTTGTGTGTGCAATTACAGCAACAAGGTTTGAACCAACGTCCTCATGCAAACTACACCACCACTAAGCTCATAGCTATCATCACTTTTATCCTCACTATTTTATTATAATTCCTCTTTTAGTCCTGTTTATACTTGACAAGTGGTAATTTCACTTAGTTTAGCAAACCACTGGTTTCCATAACCGCTCAACTCAAACAAATTTGATAGTATATCAGAAAAGGACAATAAGAAGCCTATACCATTTTTTGGTAAACTGTTCAGAAACAATGAGAAATTAAAACTAAATTATCAGAGTTCCAATGAAAAAGGGTAACTAATAACATTATCGAGGAGAAATATCCAAAATACAGCACTTCAGTCGTTAGCATAAACCTTGAAACATAAGTGAAAATCTACATTGGTTGAAGACAAACTTACACATTCTTTACCGTTTGGCAGATGACCATTCAAACCCATACCAATATTCTGCGCATCTGCATACTCCAATGTAGGAATATTCTCATCCTTTCCACTTTTCACTAGATTCTGATCAGTATTGGGGGCTTCAACAACCCCATTCCGAACTTCATTCACACTTTGCTCATTGGTGACTCCCGAAAGACGAGCATGCTCATCCTTACCCTTATTTACCATATTCTCATTCCCAATTGATGTCTCTCCAACCCCATTCGAGTTTTTCTCATTAGCAGTCTCTGAAAGAATAGAATGCTCATCTTTTCCATTACTCTCCAGATTGTGATCCCTATTGGCAATTTCTCCTACCCCATTCTCCGAATTCTTACTTTGTTTGTTCCTCTTCTTCTTGTTCTTCTTCTTCCTCTTGTCATCCTCCATCCACCCAGCTCCAATTCTCTATTCCAACTTCTAAACGGCACTGCTCACACACAAAAAGAAAAAAGAAAAAGAACTTTCAGGTTGACAATTTAAACCTGACACTACAGAACACCAACCCAATGTATAGTCAACTCACACCCCAAAATGCAATCCTATGCCAACTTCAGGATCCAAGACCCAGATTCACATCAAATCACAATTCACATAATGCGACTCAGAACACACAGACATACATGCATGAATCTTACAATTATCAGTTACAAACGCTACGCCTCTTGGAATCTTAAATCTTGAATCAAAAAAAAAAAAAGCAAAAATTTGACAATAAAATTAAAAGAAATTGACATCAAATTGAAAGCATTGATAAAAATACTCACAGGTAGAATCCGGAAAAAGGCAATGAATGGAATGAAAAAGTTATGTTAGCGTTATACGTGAAATTAAGGTTGTGCGAAATGAATCTGGGAATGCAAAGTAAAGGGGGTTGCGTTCAGTGAGTAAGAAAGAAGCAATTGAAGGGTAGGGCGTGTGTTGTTCTGCTGTGTGGTGCCATGTCCGTGCTCGTCTTTAGCATTGATTTGATTTGATGCCACTTTTCGTACCAGAAATCCAACGGCTTCTACTCCCTCTTTGTAGTGTTCTTTGTGGACTTGTCTCCACTTGATTTATTTTCCTATTTAACGTTTTATTTATGTCCAAACTCAGTTTTGTTGTTTTCATCTTCTCGAGAAAATCAAATAATTATTGTGAAGCTTACGGGTTAATTTACATTTGTCCCTTTCCAAAAGTAACAAATTATATTTTTTTATACTCAAATGAGATTTGTGTATTATCTTTGTCATGGCTATATTTATAACTATTATTATACATCTAAATATTTATTAAATAACTTTTCTTAAAACGCTAACATATAAAAAGAATATAATATTGCTAAGACATTAATTTTAAAAATATATAAAAAATGGCGTTAATATAGTAAGAGTTTAATTTTAAGAATATAATAGTAAAAAAAATTAAAAGTGTTTAATAATTTAAAATAACGGTAAATGTAAAAATGAAGATTAAAATGTATTATATCTTTATTTATCTTTATACCCAATCTAAGAAGTTGAATGTTCTCCTCCGTCAATGTACTAATCTATTTGTTACATTTAATTATTATTGTTGTTGTTATTATAATATTTGTCTCATGCTAATTACAGTTTTGATAATTTTTTAACAAATTAGAAATAACGGTAGAGTTACTATTTTTTTAATAGTTTTACTTTCTTGAAAAATATATATTAAAGAGTGCTTGATTTAAAAATAAAATAAGACTAAAAATATTAATGTTTCATTGAAAATGTTAATGAGTTTGAAATTTAAAAAAAAAAATTATTTAAGAGGAGAAATAATTTTCTAACTCTTTTATGTAGTCTTCATTATTGCAAGTTGATTTACTTTCTTCTACTCGGTTCCACGTAAAAATGGGTTGACTTGTAATCTAGTTTATATTCAAGAAGTAGGTAGATAGGTTAGATTCAATTACTTTTCTAACACCTTTGTGTAGTTGTTATTGTAAGTTTAGTTAACTTCTTCTAATTTGATTACATATTAAAATCACTTGATGTAATCTGGTTCGTATTCAACGACTAAAAATGGGTTAGATGAAATTCAATTGTTTAATTTTAGATTGAAAGTATTAATTCCACCTAACTCTAATTAATTAGGGGTTCGATTAAATTTCTACAAATATTAAAAATTGGACCAGAAATAATTATAAAGGTTATATTGAGTCAAACTATAGAAGTTGGACATTTTCTTCCTACACTTTTTAACGTTATGATTTCTTTAGTCATTCTTGAGAAGCCTATGGTGACATTAGAAAATGCTTTGATTGAAATAAAAGGAAGAAGAAATTGTAATATTTAAAAAAAAAAATGTTTGATTATTCTTTGGGTCTTAATTTTGGTTGTTCTGTTTTTTTTTCTTTCAACATTTTTTTCAATTAAGTTTGATTTTGTGTTAGATCGATTCAATTTAGGTTTTTTTTTTCTAGATATGTATGACGATAAATTAATGTTGACATTGTCTTTATAAATGTTATGTATTATTTCGTAATTTTTTTTTAAATTTTTTATGTGATAGGGTCAATGTTGTACTTATGGAATTGTTAATGCAACATATGATTATCAAATTCGCAAGTTGATTCATAAAATTGTATGAGGAGTTTGGTTCCTTACATGGGTTGATTAGTTCGTAAAATCATTTTTAGTAAGATCGGAGTAGACTCGCTTAGACTCAATTTACTCGAAGTAGACTCGTGAGGGAGATCAAGTCACCGAGTCCATATTGGGCACAAAAACGATAAGAAAAATTGTCGTTACAATCTATCCTTTGGAAAACCAAATCAAAATTCCAACTCAAAGATTCAAAATAAAAACTAAAAACCCCTAATTGACAACCTCAAATGTGAACATGACCTTTATATTTACGTTTCGTCTTCGTCTTCATCACGTTGTGCCTCGACCTCGCATCACCTGGTTGTCACTATGCCTCGCCGTTTGCTTGGGGTCGCATCCCATCATCTCGTTTTCCTTCCATTCTTCTTTTGTTTTATCGAGTAAGGTTTCAAATTGGGTTTAAGTTAATAACTTTTTTATCACTTTAAGCATTAATATTTTGTTTATGAACTTGTTTATTTTAATATTATATAATTGATATCATTAATATTTATTTATTTGTTAAATTTTGATACAATAGAAAATAAGTAGAGATAAAAACACTAATTTAATTCGGGTTTCAAAGAAAAAAAGGAAAAACAAATCAAGTGGATACAATGACAAATTTTAAGAAGAGGGTCATGATCCATAAAAAAAAATAGGCTTGATCTTTCATAAGGAAATGGTCTTGTCCAAAAAGGAAGAAATAAATCATTAATCAATCCTACGAGGATGGTCCTCTTATGAGACAACTTTTTTTTTATTTGAAATTTTAGTTATGAAAAAAAATGAACTAGATCAATCCCGATGAGGGGGTCTATATTCAAAGATATGACAATCATTATTGAGTAGAAGACCTCAATTTGAAAACATTATCGTTTTGAATTTTTGATTTTCTTAAAACGGATTAGACCAATCTTGAGAAGTGAGTTATGATTCAAAGGATTCAGCGACTATTACCAAGTAAATGATCCCAATCGAAAAATATTTCTTTCTTAAAAACGGATACGACCACTCTTAAGAAAAGGGTCTTGATCCAAAAGATTTGGTAGCTATTATCAAGTAGAAGATCATGATAAAAAAAAGTTTTATTTTCTTATAAAAATGGATTAGACCAATCTAGAGGGTGCCAATCCAAAAACTTCCCTTTGAGAATCACAAGCTTAATTTTTATGTAGGTAAACATATTTTTGAGTTGATTTTCAATGCTATTCATGAAGTATGATGATATGATGGAGGAATGCATTGATGCATAAATGGAATCTATGTAAAACCCATATTTTTCACTTTCCTCTTTTTCCTTCCTATTTTTGTTTTTTGTTTTTTTACCTCTTTCCCTTTTTTCCCTTTTCTTTTATTTAATTACTCATGTTCTAATCAATTGTAAACATAATCATCAAATTCAATACATATTCGAAGCATGTTCCCTTTTTTTATTGCCTCTCGGTTCAAAACATGTTCCTTCTTCTTCATCTTCAACAATACCACCATCAGCCGCATTGCCTTCTTCTTATTCCCTTACCTTTTCCTTCACTACCTCTTCTTCCCTTATATATTCCTCCCCTACCTCTTATTTTTCCGTCTCTTCACTCACCACTTCATCCAATCCCCTAATACAGTTAATTATTTTTGCCTGACTAGGCATATGTTGAAGATACATATCAACATCTTCTTCATTAAGCTTTGTGTAGTTAGCTAGGTTAGTTGATTCCCTATCATCACTCAATAGTCTAAGATTATTGTATAGGTTTTCTTTTGAACCATACCACCAAAGTTTAACATTACCACCATATTTGAAATCTTTAGCCTAACCCAATGCTCTTAAGTACGATCAAGATTAATTCCTTTAACTAGATGTACTTCCTCACCAACATATTTCATCCCCTTCTTTTTTGAATTTACCATCTCATGAAAAACCACATTGAACCCAATTTCAAACCCTACATTGTAAATCAACATTGAATTAAAACAAACCAATGGTAACCCTAAACACACTTAACAAACAAGCCGACATTGCAAAAAACAAAAATTACAAATTAACCTCACTTTCAAAATTATAAATTCGTTCCTATATTTAAACGCGTTCTTTGTTTTCGAAAATCCTCTTCACCACTTTTGTTAAATTTTCAATTGAAAAATCCTTTTCGTCAAAAGTGTATTTTTTTTGGTCAAATTTTCATCCACACTTTCAATTAATTTCCACAAAACGCATTTCGTTCTCAAAATTGCCCTAATTTCCACCACTATTTTTCAATTCATAAGAAAAAACGTCTCATTGTTTATTTTTCACGTGACAAGTGTAATATAATAGTAATCATGTCTTAAAACGAAATGTGATGTAAAAAAAAACATTAACGTCTAGACGATAAAGTCTAATAAATTTTAAAATGAAAGAAACCTAAATAAATTAAACTCTTAAAGAAAGAGTAAAACTAAAATTACTTAATAATTCAGAGACAATAAACACAGTTAAATAAATATATAAAACAAATCTAATTCATTATTTCAAATCAACTTTTTTTCTTTTTAATATGTAAATATTGAGCAACATATTTTTTAAAATATTTTTTATTAACTACAGAAAAAGTGAGAAATTATTCATTTTTGCATACTCTCTTTCCATCCCTACGTATTCTTGAACTTGGAATGCAACTTTGCTTGAGTCAAAACATCTCACTATAAAAGTCACCTCTGCCTCTGCTAGTCTATGGTGTAGTTGCTAGTTTTGAATGAAACCCCACAATATATATCTTTCAAAGAAACATTATGATAATTCTGGATTTTTCTACGTTATTAGTATTCATGAAAAGGGTTATGTTATGTTGAAAACATGGGACAAAGGGTGGAATAAAGAAAAAGGAAATGGACATAGATGTCATTTGGTGTGAGTATATATCCATCTAAAAAGGGCCATTTTGTGGGTATTGGCGTGTGAGAGAGAGAAGGGTTTCAGAGAGAGAGAGAGAGAGAGAGGGTTTGGGATTGGGAAGGCGAGGGATTGACGCTGCGTCTCTTCCTCTTCCATTTTGATCTGTCCCTCATTCCTGATCATCCAACCACCTCAGCCTCACACCAACACCATGTCTCTCTCTCTCTTTTCTCTATCTATTTCCCTCTTCACTTTTTTACTCACATTTCTAGGGTTTCTTTCTCACCCCTCTTTCTCTTTCAGATCTGAACGTGTATCGTCCCACCCATGGCTTCCAAGCGCATCCTCAAGGAGCTCAAGGACTTGCAGAAAGACCCACCAACTTCTTGCAGCGCTGGTATCTCTTTTTCTTCTTCATTTCACACCCCCACCACCATATATTTGTCTCCTCTAACTGTGCTGTAAAAAAAGTGGTTTTTTTTTTTTCTGGGTTTGTGTTTGTTCAGGGGTTGAATGATTTTTTTTTTATGTAAAGCTAAAAAAATTGTTGTTTCTGCCGCTTTTTGTAAACCTTGAGCGCGTGGACTGTTACTAACCATGGTAGAGTAAAGTAAAATTATGTAAATAAAGAATAGGATAAATCATGAACATGCATCGGTTTTAAATTAAGGCTGTGGTAGCGTTCCTTTTCATTGCAGGAAATTGCGCACTAATTGATGTTGCAACCAAAATTGCAGTTGAAGAGTGTTTTCTGAAACTGTGTTATGTTTTTGAGTTTCAAGTTTTTTTCTAGTATTTGCAAATGCAAGTGTTTATTTTTCAGGTCCAGTAGCTGAGGACATGTTCCATTGGCAAGCAACAATTATGGGTCCTGCGGATAGTCCTTATGCTGGAGGTGTATTCCTAGTCACTATCCATTTTCCTCCGGATTATCCTTTCAAGCCCCCTAAGGTAATGTGTGAAGTCTGCATGTGGGTTTTTAGGGGCTTTGTTTTTTAACTGTGTTCTAAATTTCTCACATTTTGGCCTGGCCAGGTTGCATTTAGGACCAAGGTCTTTCACCCGAACATCAATAGTAATGGTAGCATTTGTCTTGATATCCTGAAAGAGCAGTGGAGTCCCGCACTCACTATCTCCAAGGTTCAGTATGCTTTTCTTTAGTTTCAAAATATGTGGGTATATGGATATTTGAATTGCATGGCTCAAATCGAGTTTTGAGGGAAAATTACGAAGAGGCAACCACTGAATAATATTTGCAGTTTTGTACAGAGTCACTACAATTTACTTCTTTGTTTTCATTAATTAAACTACTCTCAAATTAGATTGGATCAACATTGATAAGTTTTTTATGTATTACTGACTGTCATGTATGGCTATGGTGTGCTTGGTAACTTTTATATGACTTTAAAATTATACATGTATGACTTCTCATTAAAATATAATGTAAAATCTTTACTCTGATGGGGCGTGATAGTCAAACACTGTTGTGAACTAGGTCATAGTTATCTGTACTGTACAAATTGTGTTATGATTCATATGATACAATTCTCACTGCTGCCTACTGAGTCATTTAGCATTTCTCATGTTTGTGCATTCTGAATTACAAGAATCGTGATTTGCTACAGAAACACATATTTCTTGTGAAACTGGGTTTTCTCCAAAACTGGGTTGAGTTGTGTGTAACCAATGTGTGTAGATTTACCCCCATTGAGATCCAGTGTGGCCCATTTGCTGGTTTTCATGTTTCTGCATCTTCGCTCACTCTTCTTTCCCTTTTTCATGTTCTACAGTTTCTTTTGCATTTACAATTTCTTTTCTTTCCTCTCTTACACTTTTTTGGGCCCTTGTTGTCTCCTGACTATGTCTGATGCTGGTCCTATCTCCCAAAAATTTTAGTGGTGGTTGGTTACTACTATTGTGATTGTTATTGTCTGTGTATGAGCAGCCACTTTATTTTAGGGCTTTGTCTGTTATTATATGTATATTTGTTTTGAAGCTTATACGTCTCTCTATTACATCTCTCTATTAAAGCTATTATACTTTAAAATGCTCACACACACACACACACACACACACACATATATATATATATATATATATATATATATATATATATATGGATCGGTCCCAATTCAAGTACTGTGAACTTATTATGTTACTAATTACTTCACATTTTCATATGTTACTGTTTCCTCACTCTTCATGTTTATAACCTCTTTACCATACTTCTCTTTCTGCAACCTTTCTCTGTGAACACTGGGTGTACTCTGCATATCATACGATAACTGGCATGGCTTCCAAAGTTTCACTATATTTTTATTCAGTCCTTCATTCCTTGAATTGTCCATTTTAAATTAGCTTGATTTCAAATCTGTGATGAGCTTTACTCTGTTGGGATACTAGTCTTGATCCACCACCACTGCCACTTTTTATGGGATTTCATAGATCATTGCCATGGGTAGTTTCTGGCAAAAAAATTAAGAATAAAGGGCCAAGGACTGAGTAGTGTTTTATAGGTTCATGAAGAGAGTTTTTTGAATTATTCGTAGTTTTCTAACAAGCATTGGAGGAGAGGTTTCTCTTAATTTACTCCTTGAAAAATTCTTCTCTATGCTTTTCTCCATTTTTAGTTGTATTCTAATTCATAATCAATAGTTGATAATCTCCCATTCTACTCGTTGTAATTGTAACTTTGTACCGTCCATGGGTAGATTGATTTTTAGTTGTGGCTGGTTATTTAGCATTCTGGCAACATAATTAGGGAGTGTTTTTTTTTTATCATCTTAAATTCTATGTGATAAAATATGGCCACTATAGCGTGGTGTTTATAGTTTTCAACCCTATCAAGAAGGGACGCTTTTTGTATAATTGATTACTAGGAATGTTATATAATCATTTGTTGCATGTGAATCTGATTAGTGATGTTGAGAGGAATGTAAGGTATGATGGGTTTTGTAATTATTATGTTTTGGTTGTGACCCCCAGGTACTGCTTTCTATATGCTCATTGCTGACTGATCCAAATCCTGATGACCCACTTGTTCCGGAAATTGCTCATATGTACAAAACTGACCGGGCCAAGTATGAGGCCACTGCTCGCAGCTGGACCCAGAAGTATGCCATGGGCTGATTTGTGTTTAGATATTGTATATTGAAGAATGGCTGGCATCTATCAATACTTTTGTGGGTTTGCTTTTCTCTTCCTGTTTTCCGGGGTGAGATTATGTTTCTGTTATGAGGGATAGGGAAGGGCGGTGTCTTAATTTGATAAAAAAAAATAACTATGATGTTTTATCATGATGCAAACGCATGAACAGGATGTTATTTGTGTCATGGTTGTGTTGTAACTTTCTCTATCCAGTAATGTAGAAATAGTGATATGTGGCACAAGTTTCTGTTTATGTTCTCAACACCGTTTTCAACTAAACATGTTTTTGAAAGTCATCGAATTTTTTCTTCAAACTAAGATTAATTCGATGGCACTATCTGCAAATATTAAGATTATGTTAGATACTCTCCAATAGGCACTACTTAGGACTGTCGAAGCTTAGGTTGTGGTGGTAGAAGCATTAGCTTAATATAGACATAGAAAATCCCTTAAAAATGATTGTGTTTCCTGTCAAAAAGAAAAGTTCTTTAATATAATAATTTACACATTACATGGCCATCACCATTATTAATAATAATAATAATAATAATAGAAAGAGCATTGGATTTATTCCCCATGTGAGCGATGATTGTATTTAGAGATTTGGTTTGCGTGGTTATTAAGGTCCGAGTTTGGTTTGACAGAAATTGGTGCTTTTGTTATTTAGCTTTGCAGAACTGTCTGTGTTGTACGTCAAATTATTACACTCCACACAACAAAAAAGAGTAGTTTGTGATTCTTTTTGTGGGACTCACTCCAGCTTGCCAAAATTTATTGTCTCATCTTTTTGTATCCTAAATTTTTCATTTCACTCTCAAATAATCTTACAAATTATTAGAGCTACATTTTTCTTTTCTCATAACAAAATATGTTTTCTCTTTCATACATATAATTGGTATCCAGCTGTGGAAACCATTTTTATTTTTTAAATTTTTATGTATTCAAACAGATACGAAAGTATAGTGAGTTTAAATTTATATATATGAATGCCTACTTTTATATTATTCAAGAAGATTTTTAGTGGTATGATAAATTTAGTTTAACCACCTTCAAGATTTTTGTTTGTGTTATGCTTTATTGGTGGAAAAGTTTAATGTAATAACATTAGTATATCTTTGTTAACATCCCATTTTTTTTATTAGCTTGATTTTCATAATAAATGCTATTAAAATTAGAAAAAACAATACATTATCAAAAATAAAGATAATGAGAGATGCTTCGTTATAATGAATGCTCCATTACATTAATTAATAATAAACTAAAGAAATATACTTCTAAATTTAACGGATAAACTAAACAAGTCCACTTCATTATTTATTGATATGATAAGTCATGATTTAGTCAAAGATACATTGAGATTCTACTAATTTTAAAATTTGTTTTCTCTAAAAAGTTATAATTAGTTTTAAGAATAAATATTTTAAGAATAATTTATATTAAGGAGATAAATATTTTAAGAATAATTTATAAATGAAAAATTAATTTCTTAATAGGTATAAAGTCACTGTGCATAATGAAAATAACATCTCTAAAACTACTTCTGTTTAAGAAAGAAGACTTAGATTTGTAATATAGTGATAACTTGTTAGTACTTCTTTATTTTACTTTAAAACCTTTAGATTTATTAACTTACTTTTGTATATTGATAAGAGTAAACATTTACATGAAGTCCAACTACATTAGCCTTTTAAAGTAGTTAATAAATTAATATTTCGAAGATACATAAATAGTTATTAAATACCCTTTTATGTCAGATTTATTGAAATTTTAAATCTTTTAAAAAACTAATGTATAAACTTGCTCAGCTAATTTTTGGCTCGTATAAAAGAAAAAAAAAAAAAATCTCTTTGAGAGACATTTTTATAATTACTTACTACTATTCAAATGTTTGTTTGTTCTACTAAATATAAAGAGAAAAGTGCCATTTAAACATTTTTCATTGAAAGAAAGAAAATGTAGTTTATTAAGAAAAAAAAATCCTATAAGAATCAAAGACATATGGGTCCAAATTTCTATGAGAATCGAGGATAAAGAAAACTAAACTACTAAATTAATTCTCTAATATTAAAAAATATTTATCAGATTTTTATAAAAAATAATTTATGTCGGCAAAAGTCCAGCATATGAATTTCTTCTTGAAGATGTTTTTTTTTTTTGTCAAATTTACTTTAAATCTCACTCATTATTTTGATGTACTTGAATTTTTCATGGAACACATGATGTCAAGTTATTTTAATTTAATTATTTTTAAATATGAGTGTTGAATATATAATTACATCAAGAAAAACTTGGTATTTATATAATAGTTTCCAATTAGTCAATTGAATAAATACCTAAAATATGTAATAAAATTCCAAAGTACAGTTCAACACTGATACTTGAGATCAGAAAACGTGTGATGGCTGATCACTACCCAATAACAACGACAATTATTTGGGTAGGTTTGGATTTAAAATTAAATACTTAAAATAAGCCTCAATTTTCATTAAACAAAATACTAAAAAATTTTGTAATTTAAAAAAAAAATTAAAATAAACTTTATTACAAATTTATTTAATTATGAATATAAATCCCACATTAAATAAAAAATTAAACATATTATTTAAGATTTTACATTAAAACTAACACCAATCTCTTATATAAATTATGATTGAGTTTTGATCGATATTATATCTTTCCGTAAATCCATGCTTGAAAGATGGATCAAAATTCTAATTAACTATAATAATTTTCTTTTAATTTTAGTTAAATTCAATTTAACTTGATTTCTTAGACTGAAGTTTCAATGGCCACAGTCACGAAGCACTTATTTTCTTTCTAAAATTCTTTCTGACAAACGTGAAAAGCACTTTCTATGCTTTAATAATACCACGTGACACCCATTGATACGTATATGCCAGACTCTCACCATTTCTATTTCTTTTTTTCTTCTTATTTTTTCTGTCACAATCTGATATATTCTGTTAAATGTTTAAAAATCCAAGATTCTAGATAGCTATTCTGATATTCCAAATTAATATTCTGTTTAATTAATTAATTAATTAATCAAGACTTTTTTGAAAGAATATTAGGTACATTAGGTCTTTCTGGCAATGATAGGGTTTTATTTAACATTATCCATTACAAATTACAGAGTAATTTTTTCTTTTACTTTATCATAATAGGAACTTCACAGGTTTATAATTATATTGCAGGAATATATACATGCAAGACACGTAATTATGATATTTTTTTAAAGGATTAAAATTTAAATAACTTATAAATTTGAGTATTGTTTTTAGTTTAGCTTTACTAAAATAATCTCTTTTTTTTTTTTAATTTTATGTAAGTATATTATTAATTAATTTATTAATTTTAATAAATTAATTAAGAAACACTTTATTTTTTTAAATAAATATGTATGAAAAAGCAATAAGATTAAATTAAAATTTAAAATATAAGCTAAGCTAAATCCATTTAAGATGTAGGAGAAAAAAATTATGTTGGCTAGACGTGAACCATTTTATACATTTTTTTAATCTATCTTTCACAGTAAATTTAAATTAACAGCTTTAATATAAATATAAATCTTAGATTTTGGTGGGATTCTCTATTTTTTTAATTAACTTTTAACAAGTTAGTTTGAATTAAAGAGTAGTATTTTAAAGTGAGTTATAAATTATTATCTCTATTTAGAAATATGTAATAAGAATGAGATTTTAAAATGAAAAAACAGAAAAAAAAAACATATAAAAGTCACTCCCAATTAAATTAGTCAAAAGGTACCAAAACTCAGTGCCAGTGAACTTCTCAACAGAAAAACCGGCCGAAGAAAAATAGAAACGAACCATAAAGGCTCAATAAAATCTTTAAAATAATTTCAAAATTCACCAGTATAAATGTGCAATAAATAATGCAAAACTTTGACACCCAAAATGATGCAAGACTAAAAGAAAAAAAATTAATTTGTATACAACTTAAAAATAAAAAAAATGATGAATTATATTAGATAATTTCATAAATTAGTTTATAAGAAATTAACTTTAATTCATAAAAAAGTAAAATTAAATTCGTAGTACATTTGCAGTGAAGGACTTGATCTGTCAAAATCAGATTGAGAGAAAAGGTTCCTCCAGTACTTTTTGGTGATTATCACAATCATTTTCCCTTTTTTTTTTTCAATTATTATAAATATATTGACTCATCTGAAGCAGCTGAAGAAAGCAAAATTGGTTTGTGAAGTTTGAAGAGTTACAAAAAGGAATTCATTGAACCTTGACAGTCTTAAAGTTCAAGCTTAGGCTCATTATCTTTCATTTGAGTTTATGTTTCTCATGAAAAAAGTATTGTTACATTATTTTTTTTTTAAGATTTTTTAGGAATGACACGGGAAAAATTTGACAGCAATAAATATTGAACAAGTAGTCTGTATATAAAAGGCAAAACATTATTTTTAACTTATATCTTATTTGGTGAACAATTCTTAATAATAATTCTAATGGTATGAAAATAGTGACAATTAGAATAGTGATAACAGTTATATTAACAGTTATATTTATGAAATTAAAGGAACCTCAAACTTTGAAGCTGAAATTAGTAATTAAATAAGCATAATCCATGGCAGTTGAGACAACCGTTTTAGGAGTATCTATTGTGAGTGAAACTGTGGTTCGGAGTTTTTAAGGCTGAATGGTTACTTTATATATTCACCTTAGGTAGCTTCAAGGGATTAATGGTAATATATTAAACAAGTTTCTCCACTTTCCAAGTTGGAGGCTTTATGATTCATCACATCACGCATCCAAACCAAAATTATTTGTTTATGTATAATTTATAAATTATAAATAGCTTCTGTCTGAATTCTCTGTTTATTATTGTTACTATTCTGTGTTTAAACCAACACCAAAATCTTTGTTTTCCACGCTAACCGCGATAGCTCTTTCCTAATCTTCTCCGAATCCGAGGTGTAGCACTAGCACTTTGTGTTGTCTCACAATCACTTACTCGTTTCAGTTCAATTTCGCTATTTGGGTACGATTTGTCTCTCATCATTGAACTGACCCTTATCTCTTATTTAGCAATCTCGTCTTTCTGAGGTGTTGTAATTGTGACTTTTCATTGAATTATATATATACTTTTTTGCTTTTATTTTTGATGGGGTTGTTTTTGATGTATGGAAAATTATGGAAAGCTTGCAACTTTAACATGCCAGGTCTAGAAAATTTGCTTTTGACGCGATTCCTGAATTACTGTTTTGTGTTCTTTTGGGTTTTAACAAAAGCAATTTTCCTAGAAAGAGTCTAAATGTTGGGACTTGGGAGTTTGTTTACTTTGCTCTGCACTTCTGGGAGGTCCTGTTATGGCATTGTTGCTGGGAATGGATGAAACTGTTTGAGAAATAAACCATGTAAATGTCTCTTTGATGTCTCTTCATATTCTTCTCATTTTCCTACTGGCTTCTACTAAGCAAACTTTACTCTTCGTGTGATCGTGGAGGAGTGGAGGTTTTCTTGCTCTCTGCTTCAACTTGACGAGTAAAACAGTTTCCTTGCCCTGCTTATTTTTGCCTCTTCTGATTTATCTATTATCAGATTTCACCTTTTCTTGTCCTGTAATTGTGTGTGGGTTATGAAAATGTACGCTAGGAAGTGATTTCTGATATTTGGTTCGGTGAACATTTATAAAAGTGTATATTTTCTTATCCTGCTTAATTTTTGCTTTTACCTCTGACAAGGCTATTGTTTTGGTGGACTAAGAGAAGTTTTATCTGCTGACATGGTTGTCTTTTTCCTTTCAGGCTTCCATCCATTAAAGTTCACAAGTTTGAGGTTCTCAAACAGTTAAATGGGGAATTGTGTTGCTAAGGTGAGAATGTTTGATACATCAATCATCTTCTTTATTGGTATGCTTTGGCTTTTTTCCCGTTACCTCTGATAAATTTCTTTGTTCTACAGATAGCAGTCTCTTAAAGCAAAATAATTTTCCTGCAAAGTTTGTAGGGTGTTTTCTCATTGATAGTGTTTGTGATTTTGAACTGAGAGATTTTTACAGTGGCCTTGTGTCTGGACACCATTGTTCATGTGAATTGTGTTGTAATTTGTGTGTAAACGGTAGCAGATAGATTGGAGAGTAATGAAACAAGAATAGAAAAACGAATATTGCAGGATCTAACAACCTAATGAGAGTTATGGATCTAACGCTATTGTTAAGTCAGCATTATGTGATTGTACTCCATCTGTAACTTATGTTTCTTCTGTTAGCCTTAGCTTTTCTGTTTCTCCCAGCTAACCATAAAGAGCTTTTAAGTGTGAAATGTCTTAGCCATGTCAACCTTTTGCAGCCTCAATGCTTGTAGAAATTCATAATGTATGAGTCCACATTGTTCATTGATAAGAAAGTTGACTGAGAAGGTTCATGTTTCTAATGGTTGTAGTCTCAAGCTAAGGATAGTGATTCTGATCATGATGTGGAGTTTGCTGCTGGCAATGTGAAACTTATTACCACCAAAGAAGCTTGGGATCAATATTTGGAAGAAGCAAGGAGGGATGGCAAAATTGTAAGTTTTCCCTCCTTTTTTCTCTCTAGGACAGTAAAATTCAAGACCTGTTTCTATCTTGCTGTGTTGTTTGGATGAACACTTAATACTAATACCTCAGTCTCCCGTAAGAAAGTCGAATTTAAACCTAATTCAATCTCACAAAACTTATTTGAGTGAAAATAAAGAGGACCGATAACGGATTAGACCGAACAAATTTTGCTAAAATAGATCATATAGATCATTGATATGCTGCAATAATCTCTCAAGAAAGTAGATTTTTATTTTTTAAATAAAAGTTTCATGTTAGGCATCACTATGATCCTTGGTGTCTCAGCTGGGTTGGACGTCTATTATTTGCCATCATATGAAAATATCATTAAAAACAAAAAGAAAGATACAAAGAAGTCATGGAGGGACCCAACCGACACGCATGAACAAAAAACAGGCCAACTATAAAGCTATACACTAGCTAAGAAGCCCTCTACATAAGAAAAATAAACCTATTATGATAAAAGTCCAGACTTATAGAAGTTGACATAACCGTATACCATTTAAACACTTCTCTAAAAGACAGGCCTAAACTTGTCAACTTATCGGTACAATGATTTTCTTTTCGAAAAGTAGAATTTAGGTTTAATTGAATCATATAAAAGTAACCTGGTAAGATGAGATGAGATTTGTATCCATTATATTATAATTTGACCATATTACTTTGATATGAGATTTCTGTCAATTTGTGTGAAATGACTTTAATATTTATAATAAATGATATGTTTTCTTTTTGAATATAAAACTTTCCATTTTTGTTTCCTTAATCTATTTCCTTAAGACATGAGTTAGTATTTGTCTAGTTTGTTTGCTCTGGTACAATAAATAATACTATAAATCCATGTTCTACAGGTGATTGCGAATTTCAGTGCAACATGGTGTGGTCCTTGTAAGGTGATTGCGCCATATTACTGCGAGTTATCTGAGAAATACACATCCATGGTGTTCTTGTTAGTGGATGTGGATGAACTAACTGTAAGTACTCTAGTTGTATGTAGCATTATTTTACATGAACCAGTTACCAGTGTTCCTCTCCAAAAATATTAAACTCAAGTGCCACCTGAAGCAAACATATTCCTTCAACATGAACAAGTCCACAGTATCACACATATAAGATACAAATGAGTTTTTTTTTTTTTGTCTGATAAGAAACAAAGAACCAATTTCAAATGAATTTTTAATTGGTAAATTTCTTTTATAACTTGGGTTAAATAAGATTTTACTTCCTGAATCTTGAACTGAAATTGAAATTTGTCTATGTTCGAAATTTTGATATATTTTGGTCCCTAAACTTTAAAAATGAATGGATATAGTCCTTTTAACCTAATTATGTTAATTATTTTTCTTGATGTGCCAAACGTGCTAGCATTTGAGTTTACACCGTTTGGCACGTTTTTACTTCAATGTCAGCTAAGAAACGTGTTTGAGACATCAACAAAATTTAACGTAATTGGATTAAAAGGATTATACTCATTCATTTTTTAAATTTGAGGATTAAAATATATCAGTTTTGAACAAAAACAAATTTTAATTTCGTGTCAAAGTTCAATTGAGGAACTAAAAACATTCTTAACCCTAACTTTAGTTTCGTGTGAAGTGTTCTAGACATCTACCATTTCTTAGAAAAGTGAAGTTGTTGATTCACTGCATGTGTTGCAGGAGTTCAGCACTACATGGGACATCAAAGCCACACCAACTTTCTTTTTTCTGAAAGATGGACAACAACTTGACAAACTTGTAGGAGCCAACAAGCCAGAGCTGCAGAAGAAGATTATTGCCATCAATGATTCACTTCCCGAATGCAAGCAGTGATTGTTTTCTCATTCTTCTTGTTGTGCCCTTTGTCCTTTCACAAGTCACAACCATTGTTCTGCATGTTTTTTCTTTTTTTTTTTTTTCTTATTGTAGTTTTACTTTTCCTCGGATGTAAATATGAAACATGTGTGTCACATGAATTACTCCAATTCAGAGTGATGATGTTGTTGTAGTTAGAATAAGCCTGTTCTGCAAATGTAACAATTTGTCGTGTTTTGTTGTTTAAGCAAATTCAATTTTGTATCATTGAGTCAAGGTGCTGTGACATTTGGTTATGATATCTCTGCCTACCTTGTCCCCTTCGTTTGTTTGTTGTGAATATGAAAAACATTTGCAAAATATAAATGCAAAGATAGATTAGCAATGACAACTATTCTGGTAAAACAACAACATATTGTCACATTAATCTTTGTTTTTTAAGAATTCTCACTTTTCTTTTTAAAATTAAGAATTTACTTTAAACGACTTTTCCGATTCTCTTTTACCTTCAAAGTTCTTCTCACTTCTAAATGCACAACAAAAAAAAGTAACCATAAAATTTATACTTGTTATTTGAAGAGAATTTCCATACGCGAGTCTTATCATATTGAATATACATTTTTTATACATGAATACAGTTGAAAAAGATGTACAAATACCTTTAAATTACATAATAACATAAATAATGCAAAAATATTTTAAGAAAAGTATTTAATATTTTTAAAATTTATAAAAATTCAAAACATATCTTTCTTTAAGTTGACTATAAATAGTATATTTGCACAATAAAAATGCAGAGTTTGTGTTAAAAAAATAATATATTTTTTTTCGACATAATGTGATATCAAACCAATATTTTCCCTTTCTTGTTATAATTATTTAATTCTATTCATCAGCATTTACAAGAAGATAAAATGGGTCGTTACAATTAAAGTTACCACAAGATTATTAAATATACTTTTAAGTTGTCTAAAAGTAACAAATGAAAACATAATATGGAAAAACTATTTTGAAATTCTTTTAAATGAGTCATTCCATGTGGATTTTCCCATTATGATGTATAAGAAATCAAGCAAAATTAAGACAAAAATATGAAGGTATATATGGTAATTTTATGGAAGTAAGTATAAATCTTTGGATGTTACCAAAGTTATCAATTTGACCTATGGTGCATGACCAACACCAATCAACTGTTAAAAGAAATCCCCTTTTATTGGCACACCAAATGAATGAGTTGAAAGAACCCCAACCCCAAAATCTTTATATAAAGTGGTTTAGAGTTACAGAAGTGGATTTAGTATAATTCGATATTTCTTACATGGACTTGACGAAGGCTAGTCTTGTTTTAGTCTAAATTGATATTGACATGATGTAAACATAATTCAACAAGAGCCTCATTTGACTTGATTGAAGTGATCTTGACTTAACCAAACATTGTCCAACTCGACCCAAATTCATATAGGCTTGACCCAATTTAGCTTGATGTGGACTCAACTGGACTCAACTTGACTTAACTTGAGGTGGACGCAACTTGATTGAGCTTGAGGTGGGCTCGAATCGACTCGACCTGAGGTGAGTTTGAAATGACTTAACCCGAGGTGAGTTTGAAATGATTGGACTTGAGAAGGGCTCAATTTGACTCGATCTAACATAGACCAAACTCGATTCAGATCGAAATGGGCCCGACTCGACTTAGTACGACATGAGACCAATTCGACCTAATCTAACATGAGCCAACTTGACTCAACCTAATGTGGGCTTGGTTTGACTCAAACTACACGAACTCAATCAACCTTAGTTGTACCTGAGTCTAACCTAACTTAATGTAATTGAGTTGGTTCAAACCCAATCTTGTCCATATTTCTTGGAACCAACTTGGACAAGGTCTTTATTCAACTTGACCTAGCCTAGGTGCAACCCAACTTTGCTTGCTAACGTGGGTCTATCCGACTTAGCCCGAAAGAGTTGCTTTTTCTCAGCCTAACATGTTCTACTCAAAATTGAACTTTATGGTTCAGGACTCAATTTGACGTAACTTGTCCAACTCGTGCTCGACCTAATTCGACATGACTTTGACTCTGTCTAACTTGGACTTGATCCGTTTCAACCTGATCTAAGCATATCTCAACCAACTTGAAATGTTGTCAACTTAACCTAATTTGATCTAAGTCTATTACGATTTTGAGTTTGAATTTGAATTGAATAAATGTATTAAAGATTTTTTTAAGAATTTTTGTTTTTATTTTTAAATAAGTTTTTTTTTTACTTTAAAAATTAGTCGTTGATCCTCCATGGAACTTTTGTTAGCATTTTGGTTTTATAAACTTTTTTATTTAAGATTTTTGTTTCCAATAAAAAAAGGCTTAAATATACATTTAGTCCTTATTTTTGTTGATTTTATTCAATTTGGTCCCTATTTTCGTTTTATGTTCAATTAGGTCCTTATTTTCATCAAATTGTGGTCAATTTGGTCCTTTTCACTAACAATGTTTAAATAGTTAACGTTTTTGAACTGTACATGTCACGTGTCAGCTCCTGTTTTTTTTTTATTATTATTTTTTTTAATTTCAAAAAAATGGTCCACGTGTCAAGTCACAATTGTGCCGTCAATGCTAGTGCCACGTGTCAGTTTGTGGTAGTATTATTTTTTTTGTTCAATTTAGTCCCTATATTCATTTTTTTTATTTAATTTAGTCCCAATTTTTGTTAAAATAAATCAATTTTATCCCTTTCAAATTGACACTAAATTTAATATATTTTATACAAATTATATTAATATCTTTTCTAAAATTGACACTAACTTTAATATCTTTTATTATTTTTTAAATTCAACTATAAATTATTAAATTTAATTATAAATTGAATAAATTCTTATATTTAATTTCTAAATAGAATATAATTATTTAAAATATTATAAGAATATAATTATTAATTTTTTTCTAATATTTATATTTTAAAATACTTTTAAAATTGATATATAAAAATATTTTAGAAAAATAAACTAATATTTGTAAAATTAACATTTACATATAAAATATTTTAGATTTTAATATCTAAAATGCAATAAAAATATTAAATATTTTAAATTTAAATGTGAATTTTACAAA
>Ga0214543_1000601_pt1 | contig 61927 bp, 38 predicted proteins | sample CNSS2metaG_FD_160094 | JGI IMG/M metagenome (GOLD analysis project Ga0214543, IMG submission 160094) | Root nodule microbial communities from cowpea collected in UCLA plant growth center, Los Angeles, California, USA - CNSS2 | ecosystem: Host-associated > Plants > Roots > Nodule | place: USA...
TTTTTTGTTTCTTTTATTTTTTTGACTTTCTTAAAAATACAAAGTATTTATTCTCAAACACTTTTTTTTTCATTACATATATTTTTAACCTTTCTGCCATTTATATGTTTCATGGCTTTCTTCATTTTCATAAGAAGGAAACAATCATTAATTATTACTATGGGTTTTCTGGAAGTAAAACAACCGCAGTATATTTTAATGTAATTGGGCCGCCATCGCCACCGGACCGCTACTGCCGAAGAAGAAAAAAAAAATGGCAAAAGCATCATTCCAAAAATATTTTCTGAAAAATATTTAATATGTTCCAAAAATTTTAAAATTATAAAATTAGATATCGTGAAAACTAAGGTAACATGATAAACTAAACCACGTCACCCAACGAACAAAATAATTATAGCGATTGAAACTCAAAACTTATTAAACCAATTTTTAACATTTTTACAGTACGTTGCAGGTTGTAATTCTGTAATAGTTGGGAAGTTAAAAATATGATTGTTCTCTGACGCAAATGACTAAACAATAGCAGAAAATTATTACGATCCAAGTACCCATCACATATGGTACAACGAAAAACGTAATAGCTCTACAACTAAAAACATGGTAACAATTTGACATGTTACTAAGAAATTTATTCTTGTACGAAGTGCCTTTACCTTGTCAAGTTTACGAAAATAGATGATGTTTTATTTTAATCACGTTTAGGAGTATTAATAAAATATTTTTTTTTATTATAAAAGATAAAAGCAGTGATATCCAACTTATTTGTATTATTTTGACCACGATGGAAGCAAAATATATATAACTTTTTTAAAAAAATTATTAGAATACCTGTTCATCAGATCTCATTAGATGTTAAACGTGTTCTTTAAAGTGTGTTTTTCAATGCAAAGAATATCCAAAAGTCAAAGTGAAACAAAATTGAGTTTAAATAATCTCTATCCGATTTATAAGATAACTAGTTCTATGTAAATTATAGCAAGTATTTATAAATAAAAATTTTCAAGAACCGTTTCATTTTAAAAAAAAAATGTTGTATTATAACTTGTAGTGATTTTAATCCGTTTAATAAGAGCTTTCTCACAATAAACGGAGCACTTACACGAGGGAGCCTACCTTAGCAATCTGGCAAAATTATCTCTAGACTTGACAAAATTTTGCCAATAAAAAATCTTAAAATAATTGCATTGACTCAAAATTTACATCTGATTTGCCTGAAAAAACCGACCTTAATTACAAAACCTGACTTCAGACTATAGGTGGAAAAAATGAATTGCCCTTGTAGCTCAGTAGTTGGATGCCGGCGGTTGTAGAGACAAAAGGGCAACCCGACCAAGAAATATCACAAGAAAAAAAGTGTATTTCCGAAGACGAACAAAGCGCTTCATCTCAATATTTACTGTGTTCTGAACTCACCAAATTTATGCTTTTCGTCGTGCAGCTGCTTGAAAATATGATCAAGCTCTGGAAATGCCGACGTAAGAAGCAGCTCAAGGATGTCATAAGCCAGCTGCTTCAAGCAAACGGATGACTGCAAGAAAGTAAAAAGGATTGTGTACGACTGAATTATGGTTTCGAGAGTGTCTCTAGGCATGTAATAGAGATAAACATCATATTAAAAATAACTTTTCAACAGTGACTTCACAACCGAGCAATGGCTTTGTTATTAGTGTAACACATCTTGAGCTCTTCATTCATTGTGCACCTATTCAAAGTAATGTGCTTGTGCAACAATTGCTCATGTCATGAAAAATTGCTATATCCTAACAACACCATAGCTCAGTAACAATAACCAATCATCAATAGACTAATTTCTCAACCAATAAAAACTTCAACATCTTGATTACACTACAAAGGTGTCAATATGAAAAGCATTTCCCGAAAATTGTACCAACATAATATCTGTGAGAATTTGACAGAAAAACTTATTAACCAGAAACTGTGATAATGATTATATATCTATGAACAACCATCTTAGAAAGATCTAATCAAAGTAGTAACTCTACCGTAAAATATATGATCGTGCTCGTGTACCGAGCGAGTGAAGTGAATTATACATTGGAATGCAATGTCCACCATCATAGCATAGTGGGACAATGTTACGACTTAGAACCACCAAGAAATTAATAGATAACAAAAGAAACTTCTGTTGACAACTTCAATACTTAGACAGAAATTACCTGAAGGAAAAAATATAGATCTCCAGCACATTGCTCATACTCCTTCCGACCAACAAGACCTACAATTGCTGGTGGTGCATGATCTACATCAACAGGGATGGGTGGCTAAGTACAATAAATTTTTCCGGTGGAATTAGATACAAGACATTGAATATATATACCCAACTCCGCAAATAAGTGAGAGCAGTATAACAGACATTACCTATCATTAGCTCATATACAAATTTTGCACGCCGATCTGCCTCCCGTTTCTGTTCATCTTCCAACCTAGGAGAAGATACTTGTGTAGTTTGATTACCACCAGGAGAATTTTGAGGTGGGCTTCTAGGTGGTGGTGGTGGTCGTCTATTTGGATGCTTGGTTATGAATATTCCATCAGGCCAGAGTATCTGTAAAGAAAGTTGCAGTCACAATATATTAACAGTACAATACTAGAATAATGATCATATGCTTATCAGGGGAATTGAAACAGAGTTACAGAAATTTAAAAGGGAAGCGGGTCAGAAGATTACTTGCTCTACTCGCTTGACCCCTGAAGCAATCACTGATCCCTTTCGAAGAAGCTGGATTTTCTCAATCAACCAGTCATCAAATGCGTCACCCATTCCTAGTTGTAAGACTTGTTTAGCAACCCAAAAAGCCTTCCTCCTGTATTGCACACAAGTGTAAAACGATATAGATGATAACTAGTGGAACTTTTTAAACAACTTATGTTTAAGGACAAATTAACATGAATTTTCAAATCACCTAATCCATCCACCATCTTGAACCTGTAAGATAACGTCAACCAAATCCAATATAGGTACACTCAAATTTGGCGGCACCCACTGCATTAAAGAATTTTATATTAATCAGAACCAAGATTATCAAGCATATAAAAGTAGAACAGTATCAAAAATCAAATACAATCATTTATCTGTTTAAGAACAGCAATGAATGATAAAATTAAATAATGCATCTATTGCTGAAAAGAAAAGAAAAAAATCCAGAATTAAAATTTATTGTTGCTATAACCTCTGTTGGAAAAGCATCAGAAGTATCACGGTGCACTTCAGAAACCTCATCCGAACTATCTCTTCCTTTCACTGTCTTTTGCAAGTTATTGGGAGAAGGTGCACTCTTTTGTGCTAGAATATCCGTATTGCCACCAGAATTGTCAAAGGACTTTATACGTTGATGTGTATTCTTTTTTGGTAGCGAAAGAGGCATGCTGTTTACTTTTGACCTCAATTCATCGGCCTCAACATTATTTTTTCCTTTCATAACTGACTCTTTACTTTCAGCACTACAGTTTTCTCTCCGGAAAGACACAGGATCATTTGCAGGTGCAGAAAAGTGAGAAGTGTTTTTAGTCTTCTCAAATGGCTTGGCATCCAAGCCAGCTAGAATAGTTTCAACAAGGAAGAAATGCAAGACATGTCAATAGATGGGCGAGAGATAATAAAACTATGAGTGTTCAACATTCTTCACCAACCATGTCTCACCTGATAGTGTTTCCATGATAGAAAAAGAATTCGAGAATATGTAAGTCTGCAATACATAACATGTGATGATAAGAGATGAGCAAGATAATTGTTAAAAAAGAAATATCCACAATACAAAAGGGAGGATTGGACTAGAAATCAGACCTGAGAATCGACACTGAGAAAGTCCCACACTTCAATTGATTCCGAAACTATTGGTAGTTGCATAAGTTTCTGAGGGCCAACAAGATACGCATCAATGAAATATTGGATGATTAGTTGAAAATTGTTAGTAAAGACAAGAACAATGTTACATGATAGATGAAAAATGAAGTATTATTTCAAAATAGGGGTACACTCATTGGTGATCCCAGTTCTATCACCCAGAACCAAAAGCAGATAAAATGTTATTCAACAAAAAACAACAATAAAAATGGAAGCCTGCCATTTAGCCAAAGTAAATACTGGGTAGCAAGATGTGAACACAACCAAAAAGAACAAACCATGCAAATTTTATCCAAAAGTGTGTCTACTGCCACACATTGGGAAGTGGAATGGAGAAACTAAGAAATGTGAGAATTTAATTAAAAAAATCAGTTAAACTGACCTTCAAATATTTATCCAGTAATTCACACCGCTCTTGAATGACTGGTACATCTAAACCAGTTGACAGAAAATGTTTTGGTGGCAAATGAAGATTATACTCAGAGAACTCTTTCAGGCGTCTATGTAGCTCCTCGAAATGACGAAACCTTAAAAAAAAAAAAGCTATGTAAGAAAAAAACAAGGAAGCAAAACAATAAATATGTGAAAACAGTGTAGATTTGAAAGTTTTTATTAGAAACATTGATACAATAAGACAGCAGAATCGTAGCACCTTCTTTTAATTGACCAACTGTTATTATTAATATCTGTAACGGATATGGAGTACACAGCAAAGGTTTTGGAGCCACTCTTCACAATATTTGCACCTAAGACCTGCGGCAGTAAATTAGCTTACATTTTTTATACAAGCATAATAGCACATGAACTTATTCATCATTAATTAAATGAGCTAGTTATCATCATCATAAGTACCTCACATCTCAACTTGTAAAAGGAATCTACCCCCGAGGAACTTTTCAGGGGAGTAACAGGAAAACTACTAGGTTCTGTTTTAGAAATAGAGTGGGCAGAAGAAGAGGCTGCTGCTCCACTATAAAGTCTGCCCAAACTTTCAATATCACCATCATCACTGGACTCCTCAGAATCTACATGTGATTTTGAAGCATTAAGTATGTCCTGACCATCACCAGATAAAAAGCTTGTCCTCTCAACTTCCTGCCACGTTTGCATTTTGTGAACACCTGACCAAGACCTTTTATTCCCAGATTGGGCTCTGGATAGTCCTGAATAGCGAGAATGGCTCTTATTCCTTTTCTTTGCCCTGTGATTGTCAAAATTTTCAAGTGGGTGATGAACATGAGAAACTGCCTGCTTTCTATTACTTCTTCCATCCCAAACCTTAGTGACAGGGGAATCAAGACCAGTGACAGTACTACTTTCATCATCTTCAGAAGTATAAGATGTACTGCTCTCTGAATCACTTAGATGTCCATAAATGTGGATGTTCTCATCGTCTTTGTATGACGTAACTGATTCATTGTCTTTATATGAGGTAACTGAACTTGATCCATTCTTGTCCACATGAATGGATGTATTTTCCACAGATGATTGTCTACTGTGTCCAGAATTAATGGTGCGTCCCTTTGGGGGAATAAGCTTGGAATTAGTATCCATTTGCTTGGGTCCAGATATTGCTTTCATGTGGTCTACCTTTGGCAATTTCCCAACCACAGGATGCTGTGTGACATGCTCATTTGACTGGTTCTCACCATCTTTTTTCTTGTAATTTTTCCCTTTGGTCCACACATTCTCAAAATGTTCTGGAGCAAGAGCTTGGGTCTTTCTGCGAGAGATGACATCTAAAATATCTCCCCACTCTCCTCCTGAACGATGTCTTTGAACACTTTGGTCACCATTAGTTTGGGGGTTTGCAGACAATGAGCTCCATGTACGGGAAGTTCGAGTATCAACTGAAACTGAAAGTAATGGATCTTTAATAGTATTATCACGAGCATTTTGTTCTGCAGATGTATGTACATTTCTGGATTGACCATTTTTTAGCTGCACAAGCTCAACACCAGTAACAGAAGGATCTGAAGTCTTGGAGAAATCATGAGAGGATAGCTGTAACTCATCTTCTTTAGTGTGAGATGCCTCTTGAGCTGCAGTAACTCCCTTGTTAACCTTGGTCTTGTTAACCACTACGGATTCAATTCTCTCATTAAGAAATCTGTCAACAAAAAAAGGGGACAATGAGAACAACATACATACATCAAGAATGATACAAAAATGGGGAAAATGGATACCTTGGATTTGCTAAGTTTAGGACAGGCCGTATTACAGCACATGCAAGAAGCTCCCTGACAGTATATCGAAAGAAAGAACACTGCAAATCCTCAGACTTGAAAGTAGAATGCATAAGACCGGTCATCAGATGCTGCAAAACCTGCAAGTTAAGAACACACACAACATTATAACCCAAAATTAAGAACACAAGAAAATAACATGGCTCATGGACGAAAACAAAAACACCCCATTACTCAATGCATGCATATAAACAAGAAATGGAAAAAACCTTATGTTCAGCTTCTGCAGAAAATAATGCAGGATGCAATTTGTTCTCAGCAGCCAAAACAATTTTTAGTTCCATGTCTCGACTTTCGATTGTTAATGGACCAGTATGATGTTTTCCAATCTTTGAATGGGCAGCACGAAACAGCTCCAAGTGTGTGCAAATAATATTAACAAGATCCCTGAACCAAGAAAAGCTATCTTCCATTCAATAAAATTACAATCTGATATAAAGAAAAATGGCAGTCAAAAAGTGTCACCAAGAACCTTATTAAAAAATCTATCAAATTTATGTTTCTCATGCGTCCTGAAATTTCCCCAAGAACACCATTAACTATTTGCACTAACTCCTCAGGACCCTCTTTGTCTGGTGTTAAACGAGAATACCAAAGATCTGTCACCCACTCAGAAATTAAATGTCTGGTGAAGTGATCAATTGCATCCTCGACGACAGGAGAATTGACTTTTGTTCTCCATTCAAACTTTGCAACAACTTTAGGATTTTCCATAGACTTCTTTGAAGACTGAACATTGATGGAGCCTGCTTTATTGTTGTATGCTGCAGCTTTTCTCTTCATTTCGAAATCTAACGACAAATAGCGGAGAATAATAATCAAGGAGGCTGCAGCTGGCAAGTTAACCCAAACTGACGAGCTTGTCACTGAAATGAAAGTAAAAGAAATTAAACCAAACACCAAGACCTAAACACAACATGAAGCTAGAAATTAACAAGTGAGAACCTCTTAATATGCACAGTTTTCTAAGTAATGAGAAATAAAACTTTGCTTGGAGACATGAACCAGTATAAACTAAATTTATCATTAGCAAAAGAACACAACAGCAGTATGGGTGTCTGAGAAACCAACCCTAGCTAATAAAAGTGATGAAACTTAACTAAAACGTAGGGCACCTTTGATTTCATTGAAAAATAATATTTTGGGAATTTTTCCATGTACTTTATTCATAATTTCGATGAAAAAAAAAAGGTAAAAGCTTTTGAAGAAAACAAAATCTGTCCCTCTCCCCTTCAAAAAAAATTCAAAACTATCAAATCCTTCACTGAACTCTACTCATTTTTCACAGTCAGAATTATTTTTGATCAAGTTTCCACTGCCATCTTCTCAAATATAATTATGGTCATGTTTTTCTTATCTCGCTAATACTAAATTGGAAACGCACAAAAATGCATAAGGACACAACAAAAAAAGAGACCATAAATGTTAGTACCTACGTGACTACATCATCACACATATATTCAGGGTCCACAACGGGGCAAAAAGACTTTGCAATGCATGACAAAAGAGGTCAAACAAAATTTCACAACGAATTCTAATAAAACTGATATGATCTTCATAGTACCTATTTTAGGAGGTTTCATAAAATTGTTTTTTGCCAATCTCAAGGTGACTATGATAGAGCTAGATTCTTGTTTCTATATGTATATATTATGAAAGTTCTGAACTGTTGTTGACATTTCTTACAACATCCAGGATTTTGCAATATCTATAGTAGTGTCCTCTATGTTAGAAGATAATAGCAGTTCCCTCAGTTGTCCAGAAATCTTGAGATTCTACCTAGTACATGCCAGGTTTTTGCCACAATGATTGCTAACCCAAATTCTTTCCAGCATTTCATGTTTCCATAATGGATCTCACTTTGGTTAGTACCGTATTACATCACCAACAAGAACAAAGAAACAATACATCTATAGGAATTAAAGAAAAAAGCAGCTACTCTTTGATAGTGAAAAGTTTAGGAACACTTTGTACTAAAAATTATCGGTTGAGAATCAATGCTCCTAATTTGACAATAAATCTATATTTTGCTTTCTAAGAGCAACAAGAAGGATAAGTGGAATCCAGCAGATTTTTCCTCCCACTGAAAACCTCCCAACATCTTTCCTACAAAACAGCTCCAAACGACGTCATCTTCTCTAAAAACTGATAAACCATCGATCCTATGTCCTAACTTCAACAGCATTGTTAAAATTGGCTTTTCCATAATCAGGTGCAATTGATGCTAAATACCACACGAATTTATCCCTACCATTCATCGTACAGCAAGTAATGCAATACCGACTATGCCTGCAAAACCCTCAGCACGAGATTATCATAACTACTAGAAAAAAAAAAATACTGAAACCAACACAAGCAAAAGCATACAAACTACTCTCTCAATTGGAATTGATTAAACAGAAACAGTCACGTAACCAAATGAAGTGAAGGAAAACGAAAGTGAAACTCACATGACATGAGATAGGAGATTCCTACGACGCATACGACGAGGATGACGATCCGTTTTTTGGCTTCCTCGACGAGGTCTCTCACTACCACCTGGTTCGGCTTCGGCGGCATGTTCATCGCAAACGAAATTCTCCAAATCGCCGCGCAATTGGAAAAGTAAAAACTCGATTCAAATCAATCTCAACCTCATCGCGAGACAAGTGATAGAAAGAGAAATTCCGTCGAAGATTCTTACTAAGAATTAGAGAGAGAGAGAGGTTGAATTGAATCGACGGTGTGGCCGTTAGGTTTTTCGGTGGCGTTTGCCGGCGAAGGCAATGAGGTGGTGGTGGCGTGTGTGCTTGATTTTCTCACTTTCTGTGTCAGTTTTGTTTTGAACTCTCACCTCCTGATATTGACGTGGGATTCATTTCTGCTTTCTTTCTTTCTTTTCCACTCTCATTCCATCTATGCTTATGCAGCTATTGCCATTTCCATTTTCTCTCTGCTCAACATTTCTGATTTATTTTATTTTATTTTATTTTATTCTACTTTTCAATTACCTCATCATTTATTTTATTTTTTTAAAGAAAATCAATTTTGTTAAACCAACAAACAAAATAATTGGATTTGTTGACCGCTGCATTATGGGAGAGATGTGTTATTTCAACGTTCTTTTAAAAGGTAATCCGAAAATTAAAAAGGAAACCGATAAAAATAAATGGAAACAAAATAACAAATTTCCAAGAATGTTAATTAAAAATGAAAACAAAACTTGCTTAGGCGAAGGTGTGAATCAAAACTATAAAATATTACTAATTAAAAATAAAGAAGAAAATGTGAAGTTAAAGTGTCGAAACATGTAATTAACTAAGTTGATTGGGTTGTGAGTGTTGATTGAATGAAAATGGTGTTTGAAAATATGTAACCAAGTATCCAATTGAAAACAATTGCATGGTAATAAAATTGACAGAAAAGACGGTCCATGCATGCAGAGATACTGCAGAAACAGGCTTTCCTAGTAGATTACCCACTTATTATGTTCCAGGAAGCAAGTCTATCAACAAGTGTGTTTTATTTCAGGTGAATTTTTTATTTGAGTTTATACTATTTAAACATTACTTTTTAAATAATCTAATTTAAAGTCTATAAAAAATTCCATAAAATTTTGTGAATGATAAAAACCTGAGTATTCTTCAAATAAGTGCTCGTCGCAAAAGTCATAAGTTTAGGTTAAAATCATATATTATAAGACCTAAAATTACCTTATAAAAAATCAGTCTGACCCATTATTATATGTTGACCCCACAATAGTCCAAAATAAATTTCTCAAAATCCTTCACAATGTCAATCACAGGATTATTTATTTATTTATTTAAAAAGTAAGTTAATTTCTAACAAACTTGAGTATAACAAGTCTTAGGTGAGAGAGACTTGGAAATATATATGAAAATATTTAAAAATATATATATTAATTGTGCTTTTTTTTGTTTGGAAATGAAAGATTAAGTTACATATTAAAAGTAAAATTAATAATTTTCTATCTTAGGGTTTCAAGATGTCAATTATTTATACGAATTATGTAATTTTTTATTAATAAACTATTAAAAAGAATATTCATCAATAATATGAAAATAGATAATTTATTTTATGATTAACTCCAACGATTATAACACAACGTTATAAATCACAACATCAACCATATAAATAAAGATTATAACAAATTTAAATGCGATATTAAAAAAATGATAAAATCATTATCTGAATATTTTAGATCATAATATATATATATTTTCTACATATATTTTTTTACACGTAAATCTCAAATTTTGCATTAACTTTTACTTTTTCTTTTTTATAATTTTGTCCATACAAATAAAAATTATAATTCATAATGTTATTGAACATGCCAACTCGAGTAGTGACCTTATCATTATTTGTGACTATGCATTACAGGTGTAGATGTTACTACTTTTCGCCATGGACAGGTAGACACGACAACTAGAATGCAACCACACACATTCTTCTTTTTAGGATTTTGATAAAAAATAATAAAAAATTATTTATAAAAAAAGTACTTACCCATTGGAAATGAATTTTGGTATGCATAAAATGTCTCAAAAGAGGATTTGTTTACACCACTGTCTTATGTATTATATATAAATCGACATTAATTTTGATAAAAAGAATTAATGTTATTATGATTCAATTAATGATAATTTCATGTAAAATAAGGTCGTTTTGAATATATTTTTTTAAAATTTTCTTATAAAATAAGAAGAAAACGCCAAGTTCAAAATAATTAGTCAAAGTACCAGGTCCAAGTGAAGTAGACTTATTCGTAACATGTTGATATCGTACAACTTGTACAATTTTAGTTGCATAAGAGATGTAGCATGTAAGTTCATGAACCTTTAATAAGAATGATCATGCAAATTATAGAAAAAATTACTAAAACTAATTGAGTCGAGTTAGAGAACCTTCATCATCATATTGTTAAAATTCTAATCAAAACAAATATAAATATTTAATATTAATATATAAAAGAACAAATTTTTAGGTGACAGTAAATCAAAAGGGAAGAGATGGAATTAACCATATATAACTAAATATATACATTTGAAAATTAAATATTACACTTATATCATTATAGATAATATAAATAATTATGATATACATACATTTTGTTGTCTAATAAAAAGTAACATACTATACGGAAAATTCTAAAGTTAGAGAAAACAATGAACTAAGAGTAGTGAAGAGGGTAAATAATAGGAGAATTAGTGAAAAGTGAAAAAAGAAATTACGATACATAAGAAAAGGGTTTTGAGAAATAAATATAACTAACACTGAGGAGTAATTAAAATGACTGACAATAAATATACAAGTCAACATATAAAAAAAATGCTATATCTAAAAAAAAACCCCACAGTATCGAAAAAATCTTCTTAAGAAGATAAAACAAAAACAAAATTTATCTAAATATCAACATTTTATATTAAAAATATATATAAGAGCACTTACAATTAAAAATGTTATTTCATGTATCTATGGCCAGAGATATAATCATAACATCTATGTAGAGTTAACATTATTAAAAAGGGTTATAGTTTTATTACATTATTTAGTTATAAATTTAATATTGTAGTAACATGGTTAATTTTGTAATGATGTTTTAGTATTTTTTTTATTTATCACTTATTTAAAAAATTATAAAAATTTATCATAATAGACATTATTATCTTTATATTAAAATTCATTTAATGACTACATTAATGTATACAGTGAATAAATACATAAACCATAAATGTAATAACGGTTTTACATTAACAAGCTTAATCAAAGAATTCTCACCAGATTGCAACCACAAAAGTACAAAAAATGATAATGATAACTATTGGTATAACCTTTAATATAATTAGTTTAAAAATTAAAATTATCACACATCATTTGTGATTGTACATGTAAAATTGTTTACACTCTTATTACATGGTCATTTTTTTTTCGTGAAATATAAAATTATTTTTATATGTGGTGAAAAAAAAATGTCATATTTCAGAATGTGGCGTGTGTATGAAGTTTTCTCTTCCATAATCCTAGAAAATGTGTTGCTACTTACTCATACACTTTGTGATAAAGTGTTATTATTTTGTTTTTTAGTGAAAAAATTTCAAATTTATATAATAGGTTTCTTAACGAAAAAATGTTATAGGGTTATAAATTAGAATGTGACGTATACGTTAGTTAGTTAGTTTGTAGTTATGAGGGAAATGCACCATGAACCTTCTTTTGCTTCAAACATTTTATCTTGTTATTTGTAGATATTTTTCATTTAAATTTAGTAAACGTTAACCAAAAATGAAATGAAAAACAAATAATGTCCTAAAATTATTTGAAAGTTTTAATCATTGTACAGAATTAGAAAACCGTGTTCAGGCTTGATGATTATTCAAATTCAAGAACGTTGTCATTAAAAAAACTATATTAAAATCGGTAGATACTAATAAGAGCATAAAGAAAATTTAATTTTATCAGCAATTTAATAACTAAACGAAATACATTACATTAATAATGTAATTATAATAAATTCTTAAATAGTAACTTTGAAATTTCCATTCTATTAAAACTATAACTTTATACTTAAGTTTATTTTTCTGAGTAAACATTAAATTGTTTGAAATTTAACACATGACCTTACCTCATTTGCGTCAGAGGTCCTACTTACATAATAAAAGGAAAGAAAGTCAAATAATTAATACAGTAATTTTATATCTATAAGCATTTTCAATTCTTAAGAATAGAATATTTATTACTAAATGATAATAATTAAATAGTAAAATATGAATAATAAAGAAATGAAAAAAAAAGCATCGCACGTGCCGGATTAATTCCTCTCTTTTTCCGACCATTTACTTTTATATTTTTTTACAATATTAGATTCCCGCTAAAGCGAGCTAGTGACTGGTGTGGGTGGTTGGAGCAAAACGCAAGAGGGAACGAGTGAAACGACGGAGTAGAATCACAGAGTCTGGTTCGTGGTTTATTTTGCACACGTTATGAAAAGGATCGAGGGAGTGCGAAGTAGAAGAAGTAGCTATCATCATCACATTAGGGACCACAACACACACCACGTTCCTCTTTATCCCTAAAAAAAAAAAAAAACTGTGATGATGCAAAGTTTTCAATCTTAAACTTTCTTTCCTTTTCATATTCTCCTTTCTTTTTTTTAATCAAAACCCTTGCTCTCACAGTAGCGTCGGAAAACTTCGTCGTCGATGTCGTCTCCGTCGCCGGCGGAGACTGCTTCCGGCACTAACTCCACTGCCACTGCTTCTCCTTCTCCTCCTCTTCCGGATGAAACACCTCTGGTACCTAACACCACTGTCTCCCCTCCTCCGCCTCCCGACACCACCAATGCCGCCGTTAGTCCTCCTCCGCCGTTAGCCGCAGCTCCGTCTAGTCTCAGTGGCAGCGGCTTGTCGCCGGGTACATTGAGTGGAATAATTATAGGGGCCGTGTTAGGTGCAGTAGGTATGCTTATCGTTGGGGGCGTTTTCTTTTGCGTCTATAGGAATTGGAAAAAGAAGAGAAGCCAGAACAACTACTCTCAACCGTCTCAACCGAAAGGTAAGGTTGCATGTCTGTAAATTTGGATTACAAAATTGATTTCGATTAAAAATGATTTTTAAATAAAATTTTTTAAGTTTGACTGCTTTTATTGTAAAAATAATTTATTAGTGAAAAGTTCGGTACGAAATCACTTTAGGCGATATTTCAGCTGACTGATTTTTTAACGATGGATTATGAATATCAGGAAGCAGTACACCGAGACATGAGATTAATTAACTTCGGTTTATTGCTTATAATTAATGCCGTGAGAATCTTAGTAAATGTGCCAGTGGTATTCGTACATTCTGTGGTGTGATTTATTTTTAGGAATCAACTTAGTGTTGAGGTTTATGGTGTTTGGAAGCTCGTTTTAAATTCTGTTTGATGGGTTGCTGCACACATTGGTTTTGTTTATTGCTTATCTCAGATAATTAAAAGGTATACGCAGTGTGGTTGAGTTTTGTTCTAATTTGTGTGTAAAACTGACAAAAAATTGAACTGGAATTAATTTTGGTGTCAATGTCTCCAGCTGACATGGCTGGTGTTTCTCCAACGCCATATGGAAAAGGAGGCTTGTCGCCCAAGCCTACTCCAGGGGGTTTAGGGAATCAGAAACTGTCATCCTCTGGTCTCCCCACTCCCACTGTCAATTCTTCAGGCACTGCAAGTAGTTTGGGTTCCGAGAAGGTGAAGCCTTCACCTGGCATTTCCTTGGCGCTATCATCTCAAAACACTTTTACACACGATGAATTAGTTATGGCAACGGATGGATTCTCCTACTCAAATCTTCTTGGTCAAGGTGGTTTTGGCTATGTCCACAAAGGAGTTCTCCCAAATGGGAAAATTGTTGCAGTCAAGCAGTTGAAATCTGAGAGTAGACAAGGGGAGCGTGAGTTCCATGCAGAAGTCGAGGTCATTAGCCGTGTGCATCACAGACACCTTGTTTCCCTTGTTGGTTACTGCATAGCAGACAACCAGAAGATGCTTGTCTACGAGTATGTGCCAAATAATACCCTAGAATTTCATTTGCATGGTAAGATCTGTTAGCTCATTTAGGATGCAAATTCAATTTAACTATTGTTTTCTGAGATATGATGTGCAGATTCTTTGTTGTAAATGTTTTAAAGTTGTGTAGATCATAATATTTGCATGCAATACACTGTTAGTTGTTTCATCTTTCGTGTACAAAAGTATGGCTTTTATTTTCTAATTCACATATTGGTCTCCGTGTGTAAAATATATTATATTATCAACATTTTTTTAACAAGAATGAAAATTTTGACCTAGTGTGGTTAGTAATTAAGTAATGAGGATTCCACTGTCTCTGGAAGTTTGATAATTTAATTCATATCTCACAAGTATGATACTGTCTGTAGTTCTAAATGAATCATGAATATCATACCAGGAAAAGACAGACCACCTATGGACTGGTCAACAAGGATGAAGATTGCTATAGGATCTGGAAAAGGATTGGCATATCTGCATGAGGACTGTGAGTTTACTGTTAATAAATTATGTACTCTGCAAAAGAATTGGCCGTATTTTTACTTCATGATGTTAGTTTTGAAATTGACATTTTTAATCTTATGTCTTTAGGTAATCCCAAAATCATACACCGAGACATCAAGGCATCTAACATTCTTATTGATGATAGCTTTGAGGCTAAGGTAAATTTATAACTTTTTTATCCTGCAATCCTGGATATATAAGGCAATGCAACAGGCTCACTACAGAAAATAAGTGAATTAAGTGGTGTATCTTGAAATGGTTAAATGAACCAAAAAGGCTATAGAAATTGTTCATGTTGACATTTAATATCCATGTACATCATCTGCGATTCTGCATATAGAATAATGTTTCAGAATCTTTTGCTCAGGTTGCAGATTTTGGACTTGCAAAGTTTTCATCAGACACAGAAACACATGTTTCTACTCGAGTGATGGGAACTTTTGGGTTAGACTCATCATACGTATTTCTTGAATCTAATTTTGAAATACTTCTATTGGGCAGTATGTTTCATGGATTTTATTTTTCCTTTTTTCTATTAGTTATATCTTACTGAAACTCTAAATTCATTTAATTCAGATACATGGCTCCAGAATATGCTGCTAGTGGGAAACTAACAGAAAAGTCAGATGTTTTCTCCTTTGGTGTTGTGCTTTTGGAGTTGATCACTGGACGGAAACCCGTTGATAAAACTCATCCCTTCTTAGATGACAGCATGGTTGAATGGGTATGTTGTATTCATGATTTCGTTGATGTTTCTATTTTGATCGTTATGCGTAACTAAGAGGAAAACACATGATATTCATGGTATGACAGAATGTGCACCTTTGGCATCTTTTATTATTGGGTGGTGATATTTTGACCCCCACCAAAAGAAAACCCTACTTGTCAACTCATAATAATAATATTTTAATCATGTTTATTTTATTTTTTAACTTTAATTATAATACATTATTATATTACTAAAATGGGTTGTCGATTGGGTGTTTTTTATTTTTTGAGATGTCAAACTATTATCTTCCTTCAGTATTTTTGGGTCAGTTAATGAATTTTCCCGAGCATGAAAACATTTAGAGAAGAGTGCGTGTGATCAGTAACTCGCATTCTAATGTTGTATTTGCCTTTAAACTTTTTCTCAAATTGCAATCTTGAACTTTAACCTTTTTTTTTTCAGTTAAATGAGTAAATATTGTTCAAAAACCATATTCCTTTTGGTGTTTTAAAAATTTGGAAAGCCATGTATCTTGTCCTATGGAGATCAGTTTTGGAGCTAAATTATGTGGTGTACTTGAAAAATCAATAAAATTTTATGACCTCTTGTAATTGTGTCTGCTCGGATTGGTTTTAAATTGGTCATAAATAACTTGTTTTAGATGCTAACTGTATTGATCTGTCTGGGATGAAGCTGATTGTAGTATGCAACCATGTCAAATTACTTGCAAGAAATTCTGGTTTTGCTTAAATTAACGATGAAATAATATCTGGGAATTCTTTAACAATTAGCTGACAGTCTAATGTTGACAATCCTCCCCCAAAACATCTTGTATTGAAGCATTGTGTGTGTGTGTGTGTTTTTATCAGCAAAACATCTTGTTCTGAAGCATTTTTGTATAAATTACAGGCTAGGCCTTTACTCTCTCAAGCTTTTGAAAATGGAAACTTTGATGGACTTGTTGATCCAAAGTTGCAGAAAAATTACAATCATGATGAGATGATTCGAATGGCCGCTTGTGCTGCAAGTTGTGTGCGCCATTCAGCCAGGCTTCGGCCTCGAATGAGCCAGGTGAGTTGGTTGATTCTTAAGATATGTTTGAGAATTTAAGGTGTGTTTTGTTTTTATAATCAAATTGCTTTGTTTATTGTCTCTGACAAGGGTATGTAGTAAAATGCCTCCCTGAAAGGCATTCGTCTGCTTCTCTTAGGCAAAAAAAGTCCAGTGTTGTGTTGAAACATATTAAAAAATTAAAAAGTACTGTCAGGATATTTCATTTACTGGTTGATGTTTTTTGAAGTTTAGCAATTCATGACCGATTCTGAGCATTGGCAAACTGAGATCTGGCTTTACCTCTGACAATGATAAAATTAATAACACTGAGCAGGTTGTTCGAGCTCTGGAAGGAAATATTTCTCTAGAAGATCTAAATGAGGGGAGCGCTCCTGGACACAGCAGAGTTTTTGGTTCCTTTGAGGGTTCTAGCTATGACAGCATCCAATACAGTGAAGACATGAAGAACTTCAGGAAGCTGGCACTGGAAAGCCAAGAGCAAGGTATTAGTGAGTACAGTGGTCCCAGCAGTGATTACGGTCGACATCCATCTGTCTCTACCAGTTCGGGACAGCAAAATACGCAGGAAATTGAATTGGGGGAACGTGAAGGGTAGCAACCATGATTCTTCGACAAGCTCTCCATTGATGATTCCCACGTCTTTCAAAATTTCTCTTCAGATATCAGTTTGCTCGTGCACACCCATGAGACTGGTACAGGTACATATAATGTCGGTATATTTTGCAGGTCCCATATATTAATTGGCTTGCACACCATGAATAGCAGTTAGAGCTGTGTCTTTCTTTTTTTCCCGGTGATTTTCACGGTCTAACTTGTTTCCCACGCACAATTCCTGAATTATTTGATACACCTGAAGCTTTGTAAAGCTTGATTCATTTGTTCGATGCTAACATTTGTTCTAACTGGGAAAGCCTGACATTGGGACTTATGGTGAGGATGTGGGTATTTTGTACTTATTTGGTGAGCTTTGTGATAACATTCTATGATTCTTCGCCTGGTGTTTAAGGCTTGTAGCTACTCAGTTTTATTGTTTGTATTGGGAGGGTCACAAGGAACACTGTGGTCTTTTAAGGCTTGTAGCAACCAAAGTACTTTTTCATGTTTTCTGGTCTCTATTGATTTTTGGGTTCGCTCAACTTCAAACCAAGAGTAGTAACAATTTTACTTTTTCGCTTTCAGAGAGTTAAATTAAATCCGTGTTTTCATGGGTGTATGAAGACAAAATCATCTTGTTTGTATGAAGATGCTTTTCTGATGCGCCAAATTTAGTTGGACAAAAAATTGAAGGTTTTTCTAAAACTTGATCTGCTTGGATACTGGAAAAAAAAAATCAATTTGGCTTTTGTAGGGTGAAATGTAAAAGTAATTTGAGTAAATGTGGAAAAGAGCAGTGTGGTTGTCGTATACTGGATAAGTGTATTTTTTTCTTTTTTGGTTCAATTTGCTGTGATGAAGAAGACATTTGAAAGTGCTAATTTGTTAAAAAGAAATGTACGTTCGTACGTTTCTACTTGTCTTGCCTCTGGGGTGGACAATAAACCTGCAAATTATAGATGCACATAATGATTTTGTTGCTTCCAGAAAAATAACAAATATTTTTTCGAAAGAGAAAATATAACTAGACCAATTATGGGGCTTTTGGTCTTTTTATTATGATGTGCAATGAACTCAACAATATTTAAGTTCCAAGTGCGACAGCAAAATGTTGTCTTCATCAGTGTTACCAGAAACAAAGTTATGTTCAAGGGAATTAATATTAGTGTCTCAATATTTTACTATATTAACTATGTCTTTAGCACGTGGTTACTATCAAGACATCTAATATTTTATATCTGTCATGTATTGTGCTTATTATTAAGTCATACATATATATAAAGTCATCAAAACTATATTAAAAGTGTAACAGACTGGACCATAATACTATAATTTTATACTTATATTAGTATTTGTCAATGTTCATAAAATCATCGTTTGTAGAATTAGTGGTATACTTCTACTTTTATATATAAAGAATCAAATAGACCTTAACTAGCAACAAAAAGAAATCATGTTTCTCTATAAAAAAAATGGTTAACAATTAATAATTAAAATGTGTTTGCCAAATAGTTTATTCTCCGTTAAACATTGATCATACAATATTTTTCAGTCTCGTTTTCCTCTCAGCACGCAGCAAAAGAGACATTGAGTGGTAAAAAAATAAGAAATAAGTGGGAAGCCTATTACTTTTCGTATCAAATATTAAAATTTATTAATCAATTATTTTTTTATCATCCAAATAGATATACTTCTTATATTATGATATGTTATAAAAATAAACCCTGATTGCTCTAGGTGGCTGGCTTGAAAAAAAAAGGTCAAACCAGATAGAAAAATAAGTGAAACAAATAAGAAGAAATGGGAAGCTGAGTATTACTTTTCGTACAAAATATTAAAATTTACTAGTCAATCCTTTTCTTATAATCAATATGGATATACTTCTTATATACAAAATATTATGATATGTTACAAAAATCAACCCTTATTGATTGCTCTAGGTGGCTCTGGCTTGAAGAAAAAAAAAAAACCAAACCAGATACGAAAATAAATGGAACAAATAAGAAATAGGTAGAAAGCTGCGTATTACTCTTCGTACCAAATTTTAAAATTTACTAATCAATCTTTATCATCTAAATCGATATACATCTTATATACCATCAATTTGATTATAAGTTACAAAAATCAACCCTTATAATCTGCAGTAGGTGGGTATCTTGAAGAAAAAGAATAGACCAAACCAGATAGAAGAATAAGTGGGGCATAATAAACAAATAAGAAATAAGTGAAAAGCTGCGTATTACTTTTCGTTCAAAATAATAAAATTTACTAATCAATATTTTTCTTATCATCCAAATGAGTATACTTCTTATATACCCAAAATATTATGATAGGTTACAAAAATCAACCCTTATGGATTGGTTGAGGTGACTCGCTTGAAAAAAAATAGGCCAAACCAGATAGGAAAAGAAGTGGAACAAATAATAAATATAGGTGGGAAGCTGCGTATCACTCTTTGTACAAAATATTAAAATTTACTAATCAATCATTTTCTTATCATCAATATGCATATACTTCTTATATACCCAAAATATTATGATATGTTACAAAAATCAACCCTTGTTGATTGTTCTAGGTGGCTTTGGCTTGAAGAAAAAAAAAGGCCAAACTAGATAGGAAAATAAATGGAACAAATAAGAAATAGGTAGAAAGTTGTGTATTACTCTTCGTACCAAATTTTAAAATTTACTAATCAACCTTTTTTTATCACCTAAATCAATATACTTCTTATATACCCTCAATTTGATTATAAGTTACAAAAATCAACCCTTATTAACTGCACTAGGTGGCTGCCTTGAAGAAAAAAAAAAAGAAGAAGGTCAAACCAAATAGAAAAATAAGTGAGGCATAATAAACAAGTAGGAAGTTGCGTATTACTTTCCGTATACAATATTAATATTTACTAATCAATCTTTTTCTTATCATCCAAATGGGTATACTTCTTATATATCCCAAAATATTATGATAGGTTACAAAATTCAACCCTTATTGATTGTTCTAGGTGGCTGTCTTGAAGAAAAAAATAGGCCGAACTAGATAGGAAAATAAGTGGAACAAATAAGAAATATAAGTGGGTAGCTGCATATCACTTTTCGTACAAAATTTTAAAATTTACTAATCAATATTTTATTTATCATGCAAATCGATATACTTCTTACATACCCTAAATTTGATTATAAGTTACAAAAATCAACCCTTATTAATGGCACTAGGTAACTGCCTTGAAGAAAAAAATAGGTCAAACCAGATAGAATAATAAGTGGGGCATAATAAACAAATAAGAAATAAGTGAGAAGCTGTGTATTACTTTTCGTTCAAAATATTAAAATTTACTAATCAATATTTTTCTTATCATCCAAATGAGTATACTTCTTATATACCTAAAATATTATGATAGGTTACAAAAAATAAAATCAATCCTTATTGATGGGTTTAGGTGGCTGACTTGAAGAAAAAAATAGGTCAAACCAGATAGTAAAATAAGTGGAATAAATAAGAAATAAGTGGAGGAAGTTACGTATTACTTTTCGTTCAAAATATCAAAATTTACTAATCAATATTTTTCTTAAAAATATTATGATAAACCCTTATTGATTGGTGTAGGTGGCTAGCTTGAAGAAAAAGGTAGGCCAAACCAGATAGTAAAATAAGTGGAATAAATAAGAAATAAGTGAAAAGCTGCGTATCACTCTTCGTAACAAATTTTAAAATTTAATAATCAATCTTTAATTTATCATACAAATCGATATACTTCTTATATACTCTAAGTTTGATTTTAAATTACAAAAATCAACTCTTATTAATTGCACTAGGTGACTGACATGAAGACAAAAATAGGCCAAACGCAAATAAATGGAACATAATAAACAAATAAGAAATAAGTGGGAAGCTGCGTATTACTTTTCGTACAAAATATTAAAATTTACTAATCAATCATTTTCTTATCGTCGATATACTTCTTATATACTCCCAACATATTATGATATGTTACAAAAATAAACCCTTATTGATTGCTCTATGTGGCTGACTTGAAGAAAAAAATAGGTGAAACTAGATAAGAAAAGAAGTAGAACAAATAAGAAATAAGTAGGAAGTTGCGTATTACTCTTCCTACAAAATTTTAAAATTTACTAATCAATCTTTTTTTATCATCTAAATCGATATAATTCTTATATACTCTTAATTTGATTATAAGTTACAAAAATCAACCCTTATAAATTGCATTAGGTGGCTGCCTTGAAGAAAAAGAAAATAGGTCAAACGAGATAAGAAAATAAGTGGAACAAATAAGAATAAATGGGAAGCTGCGGATCACTCTTCGTACAAAATTTAAAAAATTTACTAAACAATCATTTATTTATCATCCAAATCGATATCCTTCTTATATACCCTAAATTTGATTATAAGTTACAAAAATCAACCCTTACTAAATAAATGAGTCATAATAAACAAATAAGAAATAAAAGTTGCGTATTACTTTTTATACAAAATATTAAAATTTACTAATCAATCATTTTCTTATCATCCAAATGGATATATTTCTTATATACCCAAAACCCAAAATATTATGATAGGTTACAAAAATCAACCCTTATTTATTGCTCTAGATAGCGGGTTTGAAGAAAAAATAGGCCAAACCAGATAGGAAAATAAGTGGCTGCGTATTACTATTCGTACTAAATTTTAAAATTTACTAATCAATGTTTTTTTTATCATGTAAATCAATATACTTCTTATATACCCTAAATTTGATTATAAGTTACAACAATTAACCCTTATTAATTGTACTTGGTGGGTGCCATGACAAAAAAAATAGGTCAAACCAGATAGGCAAATAAGTGGGGCATAATAAACAAATAAGAAATAAGTGGAAAGCTGCGTATTACTTTTCATACAAAATATTAAAATTTACTAATAAATTTTTATCTTATCATTCAAATGGATATACTTCTTATATACCCAAAAATATTAGGATAGGTTACAAAAATCAACCCTTATTTATTGTTCTAGGTGACTGGCTTGAACAAAAAAATAGACAAAACCAGATAGGAAAATAAGTGAAACAAATAAGAAATAAGTGGGAAGCTGCGTATTTCTTTTCGTATCATTTTTTTAAAATTTACTAGTCAATCTTATTTTTATCGTCCAAATGGGTATACTTCTTATATACCTCAAATTTGATTATAAGTTACAAAAATCAACCCTTATTGATTGCACTAGGTAGAAGAAAAAAATAGACCAAACCAGTTAGGCAAATAATTTGGACACAAAGAACTGGGGAATTTACTGATCAATCTTTTGTTTTTATAATCCAAAGGATGCACTTCTTATATACACAATTTTTATTATGTTACAAAAATCAACCTTTATTTCTTGTCCGAGATGGACTGACTTGAAAAAAAATAGGTCAAACCAGATAGGTAAATAAGTGGTGCATAATAAACAAATATCTGGAAAGCTGCGTATTACTTTTTGTACAATTTTTTAAAATTTAGTAATCAATCTTTTTTATCATGCAATGACATATATTCCTGATGTACTTCAAATTTGATTATAAGTTACAAAAATCAACCTTTATTGCTTGCACTAGTGGCTGACTTGAAGAAAAAAATAGGCTAAACCAAACAGACAAATAAATGGGACGAAAAAACAAATAATTGGGAAACTGATTATTACTTTTCGTACAATTTCTTAAAATTTACTAATCAATTTTTTTTTTTTATAATCCAATTGGATGTACCTCTTATGTACCCCGAATTTTATTTTAAGTTACAAAAATTAACGCACTAGATTGAGCTTGAAAAAAATAACACACCCACAAAATGATATGTGACACTGACATTGACACATTACACAATTATGATTTAACACGTGACCAATTTTCATAAAATTAAAAAAATAATAAAAAATTAAAAAAATAGGAACTAACACGTTACATGTATTGTTCAAAAACATTAACTATTTAAACATCATTAATAAAACAAACTAAATTAACTAAAATTTAATAAAAATGAAAGCCTAATTAAATATAAAAAAAATGAGGAGCATATTGGATAAAAATAGCTAGGAACGAAATATATATTTAAATCTTGCAACAATTATCTTGTGTGAAGTTACTAAACGTAATTATTGAAGTTAAAAGTGTAGTAGAAGATGCAGGGGTAGTTTGGGAAATAAGAGAGTGAGTCATGGCTGGCATTCGTTGTTTAGTTGGTAACTCGCTCCTGTTCTTCCATCTGTCTTTCAAACTTTCTCTGGCGCAAATTACTCTAAACTTTAACACTCCCAAACACAATTTTTCTTTCCCAATTTTTCCCTAAAAAAAAATCATTTTCGAGTAAGCACACTCTTCCTCATCCATGGCATCTCGCCGCCGCATGTTATTGAAGGTCATAATCCTTGGAGATAGCGGGTACGCTTCTTCTTCGTCTTTGTCTTCTTCCGCTTCTTTTTCTTCTTTCAATTTCATTATTATTTTTTCTTTCTAATTCAATCTAAAAATGGGTTAAATTACATAGTCTGGTCAGGGGGGAAAAAGGGTTGCTGCATTTATCTTCCATGATTTTAGTTTTCATTGAAATTCCCGATCTTTTTTTATGTTTTGCAATGAAAATTTATGGAATATTTCTCCCAGGTGCATGAGGCGTTAAAAATTTGGGGGGAAATGGAAGTGATTACTGATTATGTTTGGATTCCTGGGAACATGAACTTTGTTGTCTAAATAAGCTTTTTGGAACTATTAGAGGAAGAAAAATGGTTCTTGATTCTATAGATTTGCAATTTTCTAACACGGGTCAGCTGCATGTGATGCCGATGCATACCAATATTTGAAAAGCTATAATGCCAGTTCTGTGCAATTGCTCTTTAGTTAGTTATTCACCAAGATATCAAGATCTCTCTGCTAATTGACGTTTTTTTTCTTATTTTTTTTGGCAGGGTTGGTAAAACATCACTGATGAATCAGTATGTTCAAATCTCAGATTTTTTTTCTAAAATTCTGTTCTATGACTTTTTGGGAAATGTCTGATGACTATTTTTGTTCTGTTTGATTTCTGTTTTCATGATCATTATTTCCTCCCTCTGCATTTAGGTATGTGAATCGTAAATTTAGTAATCAGTATAAGGCAACCATTGGTGCAGATTTTCTCACCAAGGAGGTTCAATTTGAAGATAGGTTGTTCACATTGCAGGTGAGAGATACAAGAACACGCTGTTTCTTTTTTGTATGAACATATATATATATATATATACAGTTTTTTTATAATGTGTTCTCCAGTTAGGTTATGATAACCTACAGCTGCACCTACCAATCTTTTTTGAACAGAGCTATTATCTTATTCAATTTCATATCATCATCTATATAATCTTAAATCAGCTGTTGCACAGCTTATAAAGTTTTATTTTCCTCAGGTTGATTAAGTGGTTCATGATTCTGTTCAAATGAATGTAACTAGAGTGTCTTGTATTCTCCTAAGTTGTTGAGTTTCTTTTAAAACCTAAGGATTCTTAAGTTTATAATATAAATGTCTTAACTTCTTCCTATATCCATTTCTTTTTTCATGCAATTCTTTTGAACTGCTAGTGTATTATGCATGCATTCTCAGCTCTTCAGATTAAAACTTCTTTTCATTATCTTCTGATCCCAATTTGATGTGATTTTTTTGAAGAATAAGTCTTTATTTAAAATCGAATTTGAAAAGATAAGGAAATATTCTGGGTTCTTATTGTAAAATTAATGTCTGTAGGATGTATGAAATAATGGCCATTGTTAGGAGTAGAGAGCACTTGTAGTGATGGAGTGGTTCACTCTCCTCTCCCAAAAATGATAAAAATTAGTGACATTCAAATAATATTCTATAATTTACAACTCTTTCTCCATTTTCTTTTTCTTTTTATCTTCTCTTCCTTTCTCATCACATCTCTTATTACATTTCAAATTCTCTCTCTCATGCCTATATCTCTTATCTCTAAAGAGTGATGCATCTCTTACCCATAATTTTTAAGCCTTTTCCATTTTTTCCTAAATATTTCTTAATAAGAAAAAAAATCAAAGGAATGCTTTCTTCTCAAATTAAAAATTCATTTTTTTTGCTTTAACAAATTTTGAGAGTCAATTATGCTTTTAAAACTTAAAATATGATATTCACCTATAATATAGATTTCCAATCATTGGAATTGCTTACTTGAATTTAAAAATACAATCCGTTGTTTAATTTATATAATTGTGGTTTTTATTGTATGTGGTCTATTATCATGAATCCTTTAGTTGTTGCTTAAATTTGATATATTAATTTTGAAATTATAATTTACTTCTAATTGTGAATGGTATCCGATGATGGTTGGGGCAAGTGCTTGGCTCTTTCTTTTTATTTGATAAAAATAAATATTTGATTGTATTTTTTACTCTGTTATTTTCACTAAACAGTTCATTCTTTGATCTGTTTGAAGATCATGGAAGAAAATTAATAATCAAGATTGAGTTGTTTTCACCATGCATGCAGATTTGGGATACTGCTGGTCAAGAGAGGTTTCAGAGTCTTGGTGTGGCTTTCTACCGTGGTGCAGATTGCTGTGTTCTTGTTTATGATGTAAATGTAATGAAATCCTTTGACAATCTCAACCACTGGCGAGAAGAATTTCTTATTCAGGTTGTTTAACCATTCTCCTGCTTTGTGGTATATGATGTGTGTCACATTTGTTAAAGATCAGTGTGAAACTCATGCAAAATCATTTATTTTCAGGCTAGTCCATCTGATCCTGAAAACTTCCCATTTGTTGTATTGGGAAACAAAATAGACGTTGATGGTGGAAATAGCAGAGTTGTAAGTTATTTCTCTTCTCATAGCATAGATTGTCTATTGACCTTCATAAAATTTCTGTGTCGGTGGGTAGGATAGATAGGAATTTGGATTCTCTGCCGGATTTTTTGATGTTAACACACTAATGGACATTGATTTTGATGTTTTAAAATATATTAAAAGGAATTTTAATATACAAACATCGGTGTATTTTTAATACTCAGTAAGTAGAGACAGCACAAATCAGAGAATCTGAATTCTGAAATCTGGCTATAGTTGTGGGAAGATATGCTTAAAGCTACACATTTTTTTACATGTATCCGTTCTTTACAACCTCTTCGGTTGCAGATTTCTGAGAAGAAAGCAAAGGCATGGTGTGCTTCAAAGGGAAACATACCATACTTTGAGACCTCTGCTAAAGAAGGGTTTAATGTTGAAGCTGCTTTCCAGTGCATAGCAAAAAATGCACTGAAGAATGAACCTGAAGAAGAAATGTGAGCATTTCTGAATATTATTCAAGTGTATTTTGTTTCCATTTACTCATGACAAAGCTGAAGTGTGTTTTATGTTAATTACTGCATCAGGTACCTGCCTGATACAATCGAAGTTGGTGGTGGTGGACGGCAACAGAGATCTACTGGTTGTGAATGTTAAGTGGAGAGAGTTCTCTCATGCAACTCTACTTTATCGACTTTGTAAAACCAAGGACAAATTTCAAATTTTGTTTTGTATCTATCTAGTGGATTTAGCTGCCATCATGTTTATTTTTCTATCTTTATCTTTTTGTGTTTGTGACAAATGTTCCTCCAAATCAGGAAATGTATGTGGAAAATTGTTTTGTTCAATCGAGTTATGACATTGATTTGTGTTATAAGTAGCATTCTTTTTGTTTTCAAAACATTAAACATGTTTACTTTTTAATATACGCTTTTCTTCTTTTTATAAAATAGATAGATTTGAAGAAAAAAAACAAGATTATAAAATTCTTGACGCATGAAAAGAGTATTTAAAATATAAGTTTGATATAGTATAATATTTTCTCGGAACAAAAGAGACACTCTAAAATATTTATAGGATGTAGTGAGAAATATCTAAAAAAAAATGGTGGAATATATCATTTGTAGTATTTCTAAGAAAACTTTTTTTTTTAAAAAAAAAAATTGAATGGAAGTGTTGGGCAACAGATGGACCATAATTTTTACGGATAAAAGAAAGCCCAAGCCCAGAAAAGGTTGCACACACCAGTAGCGGTTAAATCGGTGGTATAAATAGAGGATCGTGAAAATTGTTATAATGAGAAAGAGAAGGTGATGGAGTCTACCGAAGAAAAATCTGGAATTCTACACCAGATCCTACCTCCGCGTCTAGAAGATGCGGGCCTCGAAGATCCTGCCCTTCCACCGGAATCTATCCACCAAGCTTTTCTCCAAGCCGCCGCGGCCGTAAAATCACGCGCCGCTTCGATTTTCTCCTCCGCCGCCGAGACGGAGGACGAAGATGACGGTTGCGTCAACGACCCGTGGCCTAGCGACAAGGAAGCCTCTGATGTAATCGTCGGAATCGACACGGAGAATGAACCGCCGGGATCCTGCACCGTGGAGAGGGGAGTCGAGGCTGGCGCCGACGAAGTTAGGGTTGCCGGAGGCGGCGGCGGCGGAGGCGCGGACGACGTTGTGGTGGCGGGAGAAGGGAAATTGGGAGAGGATGTTGAAGCTTGCGTGGATGAGTTACAAGGGTTGAATATCGAAGATGTGAAGAAAGATGGTGAAGTTAGAGAAGAAAATAATGAAGAAAACGAGAAACCTACCTTGGTTGAAGGGTTTGCGTGAAAAGGGGTGAAATTTTGATGTTCTTGTTGTTTACCCGTTTGTACTAGTTTCTGTGATTGTATTAGGTTTGTTAGCCTTAATAGAAAGTTTGTTGTATGTTCACGTTATCAAAATGAGTCAATCTATTCCTTAACTAATATAATCTTAACAGCCTATTAGTTACTCATATGATTGTAAAATGGTTAAACTCACTGATTATCATCTTAAAATCTGAAAAACGAATAGATATACCATTCATAGGATTTAACTCACTTGGTACGATTCATTTAACACGTAAAAATTCCATTTTAGCGACATTACTAGCATAAAAGTACAAATTTATGAGCTTTTATGTCGTGTTTAACTAGGAAATAGAGATAAACTGATCAATTTGATAAAAGTTATTACATCCAAATAGAGCTAGCACTATTGAAAGAATTTATGAGCTTTTATGCTGTGTTTAACTAGGAAATAGAGATAAATCGATTGATTTTATGAGAGAATAGAGAAATATTGATGAATAATCCCATAAATTATTTTGATCTCTTCTTTGGGAAAACACTAACGAGTGTCTGGCACCGATTAAGAAAATTTAAGGAATAAGAATTTTTTAGATTTTTATTAAAAAATAATTATATTTTTTATATTACTAATTTTTTGTATTTATAATTAATAATTTTAAATATCAAAATTTAATATATATCACTTATTTGTTCTTAATTAATGCTTGACTGATTAACAAAAGACCCTTTTCTTTTTCGATTTTCACTGAATTCATTTAATTTTGCACTATATTTGAAAATTTGAAGCACTCACTCACTAGCAAGTAAAGTAATGTATATTTTAATAAATAAAACGGATCCGTAGTAATGTATATTTTTAATAAATACACCTTATCCGTGGGTATATGTTGAAGAGAGTTTCTGTGGTTATTGGGTATATGTTGAAGAAAGTTCCCGTATTTATTGGGTGAGTGTGTTTATTAGGTATACGCTGAAGAGAGTTTCCGTATTTATTGGCTGAGGTAACATATATCAACTTTCTTAAATTAAAACCAAATAGGTGTTCTCAACTCTTGGATAATTAGACAAACTAGAAAACCTTTTTTTTTTTTAGTTTCTGGATTACATTACACAGTTTCTTATTATATTTATTAAAGGATCTTTTAAACAAAAATGTTGGGATAAAAGTAATTAATACACATTATTTAAGAATAATTAATACACATCAAATAAATAAATCTTATATATTACATAGTTTTATTTTATTTTAAAAAAATTATTCATTATTATTATACAATTATGTTTGATATTTTATTTAGTACACATAATAAAAAGTTAAAAAATAATAAAGAAATATATTTTAATGTTAAAATATAATAAAATTTAAAATATAATTAAATATAAAAAATTTAAATTACCATAAAACTAACAAAAAAATATTGTTAAATATTTAAAAATTTAAAAAAAATACAAAGACAAATATAAATTAAATAATATTTTAATATTGTTAGAATTTTCAAAGAGATTTTATTTTTTCGCAAAAATTAAAGACCACAATTTAACCTTTGAGGTCCTTACATTTCAGACTTTTTTTAAAAATCCCATCAAATGTGATACAAATATTTTTTCTTATTCTTTAGTAGAAATTTTAGAAATTAGAAAATGTTAATTTTATGTTAAAGAAATATTACTCAAAAATTTTAGAAAGTATTATCTGAAATCTTTATAAATATCTTCTCAAGCAGTATTTACAAAAATGAAAAATAAATTAATATTGTAATTATAATTAATTCATATTTATATAGTTATATTCCAGAATTTCATTTTATTTTCTTTTTAATTATTTCAAATTTATGAAATTGTCATTCTTCTATTTTATTATTTCTTGACACTATTTTAAGAATTGTGTAATTATAATTTTTTTTCTTGTACATTAAATAGAGAATATGTATATTTTTGTAACATTAGATAATATTAAAATGTTATATTTTTTTTTATTATAAATTTTATGAAAGAGATAGGAGATACCACATAAATTTTGAATCACAACAAAAATAGGATTGAAAACACCAAGAAGACATTAAGAACCAGTCAGATAATTCATTTCGATGACAAAAATAAAAAATTATTAAAGGGTGATAAATTCGTGTACCTAACGCAGGTCCACCATCGTAGACACGTGATGCTGAGAGGTCCACCAACATAAACAGGTGATGCTGATAGTTCCATGGCGGCACAGATTAAACTAAGGGAGTCAACAGCGGCTTCCCAAGAAAATGAGCTTCCAGGTTTCCAAGAACAAGGTCAGCCATGGATGTTCGAGTTTCTACTGTGCCACTTCCAACATGAGGAAGCAATACAACGTTTTCAAGCCCAAATAGCTCTTCTGGAACAACAGGCTCATTTCCAAACACATCGAGCCCAGCACCACCCAAACGACCTTCTACAAGTGCTGACACCAACTCTGCCTCATCAACATGCTTACCTCTTCCAATGTTGATAAAATAACCCTTGGGACCAAGGGCATTGATCACCTCCCTGTCGATTATGTGGTGGTTTTTCTCATTCAGTGAGCAAGCTACTACCAGTATGTCGCAATTAGATGCTAATTCTACAACACTTGGATAGTACTTGTATTTCGAACCTGGTTTTTCAGTTCTTGAGTGGTAGATTATTGGACACTAATCCTTCAGAAGCTCTCTCCGCAATTGCTTGCCCTATCCTCCCTAATCCGACAATGCCAACAGTTTTTCAGAAGAACTGCAAGGAAAATACACATTGTAACCTACTTGAATTGCGAGAGAAGAAGAACGAGGAGAATGCGAGAATGCAGAAACAAACAAACCTTAGTGGTCAACTTGTAGTCACCGCGCTTCCACTGGCCGCTCCTGACAAAGCGATCGCACTCGCAGATCCTCCTGAGGAGCGCCAGCATCAAGCCAATAGCGAGGTCCGCGACCTCGTCGCTCAACACGTCAGTCATGTAGGTCACGCGAATCCCCTTCTCTCTGCACTTCTCCTGGTCAATCTTATCCACTCCCGCGCTGAAGATCGACACTATCTCCAGCTTTGGCAGCGCCTCGATCAGTGCCGCGTCCGCGCCGGCGGTCGAGTCTGAGACTACCGCACGGATGGCGGCGACATGCTGACTCGGCAGCTGCGCCAGGTTCGGGTAATCCCACGCGCGGAACAGCTTGAAGCGCTTATCGAGCTCCTGCTCCAGGTACGGCATCACGTGAACCACGAGGAGTACTCCGATCGATTCCATTTCGCCGGCGAAATTGTGGTTTGGTTAGGTTAGGAATTCCACAGAGTCGCAGTGCAACTCAACACAACAAGGACTGATTCGGAATCCTCAAGCTGGACGTTCCCTTCCATATATAATGTGTGAAGATAACATCGTTCAAAATCGCGTTACTGCTAAATTAGATTGATTTGGATTATTAATTTAATCCCCACGTAATTCATTTATATATATATATATATATATATATATATATATATATATTAAAGTGTATATATATAAATATGCATAGTAAATATTTTGACTTATATCGCATCAAAAAATGAAAATTTTAAATGAATAAAAATAATGAAGTTAAATTTTATTTTCTCTCAAATTTAATATAAACCTACCCTTAAACATTCTTATGGGAAGTTCATTAAAACCTCAACGAGTCTCAAAAACTAGAAATCACATGAACAATGAGAAGAAAAACTACTACTTTTAGGACTAACTAGTTTGAGAGCCGTTTGCACGGGTGTATATGTATTTTTTTTTTTAATTATAAATTTATTTGTCTCAAATTATAAAATTGATATAATAATTAATATGTAAAAAATAATATTGTTATACAATTAATTATGTCAAGAGAATGAGTGGGTTGATCTACGAAGAAACTCGTGACCTTCTCAAGATTTTTCTGGAGAACGTGATTCATGATGCATTGACATACATGGAGCATGCTAGGAGAAAGACGGTGACGACCATGGACGTTGTTTATGCTCTCAAGAGATATGGAAGTACACTTTATGGATTCAGAGGTGGAGGGTTGATAGTATTTGCATTGGTAATTTTGATATTTGGTATTCAGATTTTTAGCAATTTTGATATTTGGTTTTTGATCTTTCACATTTTTTCATCTGGTATTTGGACCTTTAATAATTTTAACATTTGGTATTTTGATTTTTCACAATTTAGCATTTGGTATTTTGATTTTTCACAATTTTATTATTTGATATTTGAACCTTTTACAATTTTGACATTGGTATTTCGACTTTTTACAATTTTGGCATTCATGTTTTGAATCTTTTGCACTCTTTTGGAATTTGGTATTTGAAATTTTCACAATTTTAGCATTTGATATAGACCTTCTACAATTTTAGCATTTGATATTTGGACATTTCACAATTTTAACATTCACATTTAAATCATGTATCTGCATTTCCTTTAAAGTTTTTTGCGATCGAATATTTGATATTTTGGACAATCATGATATTTTCTAAGTGATCGTAACTTGCAAAATATTCTGTTTTACCCTTTAATTGTTTGTATTTGACAACTCTTAATATATCTAGTTGTAACATTTAAGAGAGTATTTGAGTAAATGTCAAGAGAGACTCGTGTTAGTCCTAATTACTTATTACTCCTAAAATTATCTATATATCTCTTATAACATTCTAAACTCACTCATAATTCAGACTCTCCTTATTCATGTATTTCTATGGTTTTTGCTTTCTATAATATTTAGTCCATTCAATAATTAATGATTAGTACCGGCAAGATTCACTAATTATTGGCTGAAGTATTTCAAGAAACACATTTATCAATATTTTCAAATTAAATTGTTTTCAAACTAAACTAAATTGTCAATTTTAGGTGTTCTAAGCTCTTAGATAATTAGACAAACTAGAAAAAAAAAACCTTTTTCTCTTTTTAATTTGAATATCAGATTTTGTTTCATTCGAATAAATCTTATATATATATATATATATATATATATATATATATATATATATATATATTACACAATTTTTTATTACATTTATTAAATTCTCTCAAATCTTCATAAATAGTTTCTCTTCCAATATTACAAAAATAAAAAATTATAAATATTGTAATTATAATTATTTCGTATTTATATAAATGTTTTTCAGAATTTAACCTTTTTATACTTTTTTACATAATTCTTTCAAGTTTATGAAATTGTCATTTAGAATTCCATTTTATTATTTCTTGACACTTTTAAAATTCGTGTAATTATAATTTTGTTTTCTTGTAAATTAAAAAGAGAATACGTATATTTTTCTAACACTAGACAATATTAAAATATAATATTTTTTTAGTATATATTTTATGACCTAGATAGGAGATATGACATGAGTTTTCAATCCCAACAAAGTAGGATTGAAAATGTCTGAATTTATATTTGGAAAATCGTGCAGTTCAAATCAACACGCTTCATCCATAATGCTTCATCCATGATGATATTAAAACTTGAAGATGAACTAAATAAACTTCAAAATAGATGAAACACCAATGTAGACATTAAGGAGCTGTCCTGATAATTAATCTTCATGACAGAAATTATTAAATGGTGTACCTAATGCAGCTCCACGAATGCTGATAGTTCCGTGGCGGCACAGATTAAACTAAGGGAGTTAACAGAGGCTTTCCAAGAAAATGAGCTTCCAGGTTTCCAAGGACAAGGTCAGCCATGGCTGTTCGAGTTTCTACAGTGGCACTTCCAACGTGGGGAAGCAAGACAACATTTTCAAGCCCAAATAGCTCTTCTGGAACAGCAGGCTCATTTTCAAACACATCTAGCCCAGCACCACCCAAACGACCTTCTACAAGTGCTGACACTAACTCTGGCTCATCAACATGCTTACCTCTTCCAATGTTAATAAGATAACCCTTGGGACCCAGGGCATTGATCACCTCTCTGTTGATTATGTGGTGGGTTTCCTCAGTCAGTGCGCAAGCTACTACCAGTATGTCGCAATTGGATGCTAATTCTACAACACTTGGATAGTACTTGTATTTCGAGTCTTGTTTTTCAGTTCTTGAGTAGTAGCTTATTGGACACTGAAATCCTTCAGCTCTCTTCGCAATTGCCTGCCCTATCCTCCCTAACCCGATAATGCCGACAGTTTTCCCAGAGAACTGCAAGGAAAATACACAGCATGAAAATTAATTTTGCAGTTGGAAAAGAAGCGGGGTTAATACAATCTACAAACACGGGTTTTGATGAGCATAATAATCGTATGCAACTCCAAAAGATTAACAGATCCTTAGTCTCCAAATTAGAATTTTATTTTTCACTGTCACTCTGAAAGTCATAGAAATTGTATATAAAGAGAGAACAAAAAGGAGATAGAGATAGTAAAACCCAGTCAAGTTCACACTTCACATTTATTGTCGACGGACTGCTGGTAGAGTTTTCTGCTTATAATTCTGTGATGGGATACTAAGTTAAAGATAAATGGTTCTTTGTATATGCAGACCGAAGTCAAGTAGTGGTTAAGGGGTTTTGTTCATTGTTCTTGGAGATATATCATGTGTCAAATCACTGTAACCTACTTGAATTGCGAGTGAAGAAGAATGAGGAGAATGCAGAAAAAAACAAACCTTAGTGGTCAACTTGTAGTTACCGTGCTTCCACTGGCCGCTCCTGACATAGCGATCGCACTCGCAGATCCTCCTGAGGAGCGCCAGTATCAAGCCAATAGTGAGGTCCGCGACCTCGTCGGTCAACACGTCAGGCGTGTTCGTCACGCGAATCCCCTTCTCTCTGCACTTTTCCTGGTCAATCTTATCCACTCCCACGCTGAAGCTCGACACTATCTCCAGCTTCGGCAGCGCCTCGATCAGCGCCGCGTCCGCGCCGGCGCTCGAGCTTCCGACCACCGCGCGGATGGCGGCGACATGTTGACTCGGCAGCTGCGCCGGGTTCGGGTAATCCCACACGCGGAACAGCTTGAAGCGCTTGTCGAGCTCCTGCTCCAGGTACGGCATCACGCGACCCACCAGGAGTACTCCGATTGATTCCATTTCGCCGGCGAAATTGGGGATTGGTTAGGTTAGGGATTCCACAGAGTCGCAATGCAACGCAACAAAAAGACTGATTCGAAATCCTCAAGCTGGACGTTCCCTTCCATATATAATGTTTGAAGATAACATTGCTCAAAATCGCTTTACTGCTAAATTAGATTGATTTGGATTATTAATTTAATCCCAATGCCAATGTAATTGGTAATTCGTAACCGTCAACAACTCAAATCAAATCTATTATATAGATTTTTATTATTTATTATTCACACTTTTTTACTTAAAAATAATTTTATATATATATGCACAGTAAAGATTTTGACTTATATTACATTAAAATAAATGAAAAATTCAAATAAATACAAATAATCAATTTAAGTTTTATTTTCTCTCAAATTTAATATAAACCTAACCTTAAACATTCTTACGGGAAGTTCATTCAAACCTGAACTCGTCTTAAAAGACTAGAAATCATACGAACAATAGAAGAAAAAACTCCTACTTTTAGGACTAATAAGAGTCCATTACAAAATCCATGTCCGTAAATGTGTAAACCTACCATGGGCCATTCTTATTAATTGGACACTCTTGGTTGGTTAAGAATTTATGTGAATTATAAAACATCTATATCAGTACAGATCGATTGAGAGATTTATACATTATTTTGGCCCTACAAATCATAACATAGGTCTATTATTGGTTATGGGAAGTGAGCTTTTTTTTAATCGTTGATGGAGTTCATGGTACTTTAAACAAATAAGATATTGACAAAAGAAACAAAATATATCGAAAAAGAAAGTCATATAATGTCTTGTTTATTTTTTTCAAGGGCTAACCAACTTATGTGCTGTCTCACATTGCTCACTACATATCTTGAGGAGGTGATGAAGAGAGACCACAAAGGAGATAGAGATAGTAAAACCCTGTCAAGTTCACACTTCATAGTTATTGTCCGTGGACCATGGACTGGTGGTAGAATTTCTACATATAATTCTGGGATGGGATACCAAGTTAAAGATAAATGGTTATGCACAGCGAAGCTAAGTAGTGGTTAAGGGGTTTTCTCTATTGTTCTTGGGGACAATTCTTTTCGTCGTAAGACAGATCCAACACACTTTCCAAGATAAAGTAAGTAATCTCTGTTATGGACTATGATGTATAGACATCATACGTGAATTAAATCAGCAATATGATTATTCTAAAAATATATAAGAAAGAAACAATACATACTAATTTATATGTATACAAATAACAAGTATATAACAGCAATTTTGCAAATTTAATTCTATAACATACTTTGAGCATTGGAAAGAGCAAGTAAAAGAACTTAAACATGGTCATCGTTTCCTGTTCTCTGCAAACAAGAATAGGATCTACTTCCTTCATCCCTTAAGATCATCCGTACATTACGTTCATTAAGAAACAGATATTTCTATTTTGTACTACACAGATGTTTTTTGTGGCTATATTAGATTTTTATAACTTTCTTAAAGATTATAATACTCCATTTTTTTCAAATCATGGTTACTGGGTGACATGCTAATCTTGTTTAGAGTAATTCCATATATATGACAAATTTGAACACATGAAAGTATTCAAGAATATTAAAATAAACAACTCGTGGTTATAAAATTACCTTAGTATTAAAGATGGAAGGAAGAACAAGAGATTATGATTTAAATCTTTCACTAACACAAAACTAACATAATACTAATAACTACCGTTTGTCATTTTTCAATAGAGAAACAAAAAGAAAAACTATCCTTGAATAAACACCATCCCTCCTAAATGATTCAAGTACAGAAATAATCCTTCGAAGGATCAAGGATCATGTTAAGTAGTTATCCAAGTATTGGAAAAACCTTTCTGTTCACCGACAAGAAGATTACTTATGTAATGTTATCACTCCAAAGAGCAATTAGTGTAGTAATACTTGGCTCTTTCACCATTTTTTTGTATAATTTAATTATAAAATAATAATAATGATGCAAGTTTTAAAAAGAAATTGAGTTTAGGCAAGTAGTGTCACAACTTTTACAAAAAATTGAAATCGTGCCACGACTTCAATTCATTTATGTGATTAAGCTTAATCAAATTGTTGACGAATTCAACTTTTTCGCATAAACGATCATAAATTTAGCACGACCTCACCTCAGTTCAACCGCAAAGCGAAGTAAAAAATTTAGCATAATATGACCCCACTTCTTCGTATTGGCACGACTTGGTGGAACTCAAAATTTTTAAAAAACATGCACCATTTTTATAATTTCAATTAAATTATACCGTAATAGTAAAAAAAACCTTAATAATTTATATAAAATAATGGTGTAGTATAAGCATCGGTAAGAAAATCAATGTAGATATATCATACTGTGTCAAATCACTCTAACCTACTTCAATTGCTATAGAGAAGAAGAAGAATAAGGAGAATGCAGGAGCAAACAAACCTTAGTGGTCAACTTGTAGTCACCGCGCTTCCACTGGCCGCTCCTGAGAAAGCGATCACTCTCGCAGATTCTCCTGAGGAGTGCCAGCATCAAGCCAATAGCGAGGTCCGAGACCTCGTCGGTCAACACGTCAGGCGTGTTCGTCACGCGAATCCCCTTCTCTCTACACTTCTCCAGGTCAATCTTATCCACTCCCACGCTGAAGCTCGACACGATCTCCAGCTTCGGCAGCGCCTCGATCAGCGCCGCGTCCGCGCCGGCGCTCGCGTTTCCAACCACCGCGCGGATAGCAGTGGCATGCTGACTCAGCAGCTGCGCCGCGTTCGGGTAATCCCATGCGCGGAACAGCTTGTAGCGCCTGTCGAGCTCCTGCTCCAGGTATGGCATCGCCTGAGCCACAAGGAGTACTCCGATCGATCCCATTTCGCCGGCGAAATTGGGGTTTGGTTAGGTTAGGGATTCCGAAGAGTCGCAATGCAACAAAAACTGTTTCGGAATCCTCACGCTCGACGTTCCCCTTCCATATATAATGTGTGAAGATAACATTGCTCTGCATCACGTCACTGTTAATTAAATTGGTTTGGATTATTAATTTAATCCCAATGTAATTGATTTATATATACACTAAAGTATTATATTTGTAATTTGTAACTATGAACAACTCAAATTAAATCAATTTATATATGGACTTTTAAGAATTATTTTTACTTTAAAATAATCATATATATGCATAGTAAAGACTTTGACTAATATTGCATAAAAAAATGAAAAATTGAAATGAATACAAATAACTAATTTAAATTTTATTTTCTCTCAAATTTAACATAAACCTTCCCTTAAACATTCTTACGTGAAGTTCATTAAAAGCTGAACACGTCTTAAAGACTAGAAATCACATGAACAATGAGAAGAAAAACTTCTACTTTCAGGACTAATACGAGTCCTTTTCTTAGTAATTGGACACTTTTTGTTGGTTAAGAATTTATGTGAATTAAAAAACATTTATATGGAATAAAAAGAGCAGAGTATATCAGTACAGATCGGTTGAAACATTCATACATTATATTATCTGGGAAATCAGACTATAAAAAAAAATGTTTAGATTAATATTAAAATGCTATTTGGCCCTCCAAATCACAACATAGGTCTATTATTGGTTATGGTGAATGGTTTTTTTTTTTTTTTAATTATTTATGGAGTTCATGGTACTTTAAAGCAATAAGATATTGACAAAAGAAACAGAATATATCGAAAAAGAAAGTCATATGTTGTCTTGTTTTTTTTGAAGGCTAACAAACCTATGCACTGTCTCATTGCTCACTGCACAAAAATTGACATTAAATATAAAGAAAAGTTTTGGAATGAGAGGCTCCAAAAGCAGTTTGGGTAATGACAGGGTGGAGAATTTATGAGAGTTTATAATGATAATCAAATCTAATAAAAGACCGAAGGTGTGTGCAGGTGGCATGATGAGAAAAACTGAGAAACTAGAATTTGGAAATTACTATAAAGATTTTGGACTTTGATGAGAAAAGAGAAAGAGAGAAGAGAGTAAAATAGCTTGGAAGAACTTGGTTGATCGTTGAAGTGATATGCATCTGCACCGTTGAGTGAAGGGAGAAAGTGAGAATTTGTGCGAAGGCATGCATGTCTGTTGTATTCCCTGGTTTTCAGCAACCTTTGACCTCTAAATCAGAACCTTAACCATCCAATTTTCCCACATGGTCGCCAAAACAGATTCCTCTCAACATAAATATAATAACAGTAATAATAATGCAAAGTTTTGTTTGTAACTCTTGAACCCGTTTAATTTGTTAAAAACATGCACCCCACGTTCAATGAACCAACTCAAAAAAGAAAATAAAAACCAACACAAACCCCATCAAATATTAACCTCCAACTTTTCTGTCTGTCAAAATCTCAAACTCCTAAAAGAACATCTCCCATTTCATTTTTCTTCTCCTCTGCTATTTTCCTCCCTTGCCACAATGCATCAAACATAGTTTACCTTATTTCTCTCCTCCTAAAGGGACCTGGGATTCCCATGTTTGTTCTTGTTCATCCCTTGAAAATTTCCCTTATAACATATATACAATAAAGTTAAGGGAAATTATGGTCAAAGCCATGGAACAAGAACAGGAAGGTAACAGGTCCAAACTCTTCAATTTCAAAGGAATGTTTGACAATACAGGGAGGCATGCAAAGAGTTTGAGCGTTGAGAGTGCCACCGCATTAGATCCTGCAGCTTCAGAGGAAGATCCAGTGTCGTCAAAAAGTCAGGGATCAAAAACTCAGAATGATCAAGACAAGGTTCCTAAGCCAAAGGTGAACAAGGAGGAAATTATAGCCAAAGAAAAACTACTGCAAGGTATAATACAATGTGTTGATTTGGATTGAGACCTACATGATTAAATGCAGTGTCATATGTTTTATGACAGCATGTAGATTTTTTTAAACTGATTCATTTTCATTCAATAATGTCTTTTCTTTTTTGAAACTTTGTGGATGTGTTGTTGCATTGGATTAGTTTATAATATTTAAAAATGGTTGGGTTTAATTCAGAAATGGAACAGATGAAGGAGAGATTTGCTAAACTCCTGTTGGGGGAGGATATGTCTGGTGGAGGAAAGGGTGTTTCTTCAGCTTTGGCATTGTCAAATGCATTCACAAATCTTGCAGGTATGTTGTTAATGTTGTCTCTTGCTATGTTTCATCTTCTTCTTCTTCATCTAAGACATGAACAGCCGAACGTTGTTGTTTGTTTGTTTGTGTCTCATTCTTTTCTTACTGATTATGCAGCTGCTGTTTTTGGAGAGCAAAAGCGCCTAGAGCCAATGCCGCCAGAAAGGAAGGCAAGATGGAGAAAAGAAATCGATTGGCTTCTATCAGTCACCGATTACATTGTTGAAATGGTTCCTGTGCAACAAAAAAACAAGGATGGCACAGTCATGGAGGTAACCAACCAACCCTCTCTCCTTCCTCATCATCTTCCTCATTCTTCTTTTCACTATTGCTGCATTTGATAGAACCTGATCTCTTTGCTTGAATAGGTTATGACAACACGACAGAGAACTGATCTTCACATGAATATCCCTGCCTTACGAAAGCTTGATACAATGCTCATTGTAAGATCCTATTTCCCTCACCAATCATCAAATTTGATCATTGTTTTTCTTTTAAAGTTAAATATATTTTTAGTCCAATCTGAATTCGGAATTTGGAATTTGTGTATGTTCTAACTTTAATACATTCTGGTTCTCAAACTTAAAAAATGAATAGATGCGTTTAAGTTGTTTACACCATTTGGTACATTCCAACTCTAATGTCAACCCAAACACTGTTTAACAAGTAAAGAACAATTAATCTTGTTACGTTAAAAGGACTATATTCATATATTTCTGACCAAAATGTATCAAAGTTGTCAAGATGGAGACAAATTTCAATTTAACGTCAAAGTTCAAGGACTAAAAACGTATATAACGTCTTCTTTTATGTATGCTTCAATTTGGTGTTAGTTCTCATACAAAGATTGATGATGAGCAGGACAGTCTGGATAACTTCAAAGACCAAAATGAGTTCTATTATGTATCAAGAGATGCAGATGACCCAGATAACAGAAAAAACGATAACAAGTGGTGGTTGCCTACACCTAAGGTTCCTCCAGAGGGTCTATCTGAGTCAGCAAGAAGGTTTGTTCAGTATCAGAAAGATTGTGTGAACCAAGTTCTTAAAGCAGCCATGGCCATAAATGCTCAAACTCTATCAGAAATGGAAATCCCTGAAAGCTATATTGAATCCCTGCCCAAGGCAAGTCAAAAGGAACTACTAGTAGTATTTGCATAAAGTTGTAACATTCTGAAATCTAACACACAACATGAATGCTATCTTTTTTAGAATGGAAGATCAAGTCTTGGAGACATGATATACAGGAGCATCACAGAAGAATTTTTCGACCCTGATCAGCTCCTAGCATCTATGGACATGTCATCAGAACACAAAATTCTAGATCTCAAGGACAGAATTGAAGCATCCATTGTGATTTGGAGGCGGAAGATGAACCAAAAAGATTGTAAATCATCTTGGGGTTCTGCAGTAAGCATTGAGAAGAGAGAACTCTTTGAAGAGAGAGCAGAAACCATTTTACTTCTCCTAAAGCATCGTTTCCCAGGAATTCCTCAATCTGCATTGGATATAAGCAAAATCCAATATAACGGGGTAAATTTTATCTTCATTATCTTTACATAGTCCTGAATTTGACACCATTTTTAATCTAAAATCTTAAGAAAATGAGTTTATGAGTCTTTTTTCTTACACTTTGTTATTTCTACTCAATGCACGACTTAGACTCATACTTCAATTATTCTCTGCACTTATAACATAATCACTTAACATTTCAGGATGTGGGGCAAGCTGTTCTTGAAAGTTATTCAAGAATATTGGAGAGTTTAGCCTTCACAGTGCTGTCAAGAATAGAAGATGTACTCCACGCAGATTACCTCACTCAAAATCCACCAAATTCAAGTAGAAGAAGTGTTTCGAGAAACACAACTTCGAAATCAGATAAGTCTCCAACTCCAAAAGAAGAGGTGGTGGAAAAGGGTAGCACAGAAACAATGACACTATCAGATTTCATGGGTTGGAGCAGTGATCAAGGTGAATCAGACCTTAAGAGAGACCCCTCAGATGATTTCTACAATGACATGGATAATGGAAAGCCCCAGAAGCTTCCAGAAATAGTGACCGACAAGAAAGTCTCCTACCTTGAGACATTGGGAGGCATGAGAAGTCCAACAGCACGCCATTAATCCAAAATTTGAAGTGTAAACACTTAAAAAGGGAGAGAAAGAAAGCGTTAAAATCAGTTTGTGTAGCCTGTGGTCTGTGGAGAGAGTTTTTTAAAACATAATTATTTATATCATCTATTCGTTTTTTCTTTTGTACATAGGAATGTATGGATACATAAATTTTCAACGGTTTCAAGAAGCACTGTCTTATTTATTGAATTCACAGATGCCATGCCTTTCGCCGCTATAGAAGGTAAACTACTTTGGACGTGTGACTAAACATTAACGAATGATTTAATACTAAATGACATAACAGTCCCAACAAATAACAAATTTTATTAGAATAAATTTCAAACGACTTTAATATCATCTCCAAAGATGAACTTTAGTCTAATCCAACTTACATAATCAACAAGTAAGGTGAAGTTTGCATCTACTTATTACGGTTCTTTTAATCCTTCAAAATGACATTAAAAGGGTTCAAACTCAAGGAATTCTTCTTTAGGTGGTTCATTCAGTCATCATTCATTCTTCTTGGATGTATAAGCCATTCTATTTTTAGATAAACAATCTTTTTGTGCTGATTTATTAACATGTTGGATGAATCAAACAAGACCTAGTTAATTTCTGATTTCGGAAGTAATATACATGTTGAAGAGGTAATAAGGTAAACATTTATAGGTCTTTGCTTCAATTGAAAACCAAAGTAATGCCACTCAATGAGACCTGAAAGAAGCATCTTTGAATAGTGGTCTGTAAGCATACTTACACATCATGCAAACCAGAAAAAAAAAATTACAAAGGAACTCAACAGATTGAGTTCTGATACAAATGAAATTAGATCTTGCCACGAGGGCCAAGCTTTGGTGGGAGTTGTGGACCCTTCTTGATTGGTAGAATATCACCTGAGGCTGTTGCACTGAAGTATGCCAAGGTGGATCCACCCCCTAATATCAGAAACTTGAGAAGCAATCCTCTCTTTGTGAATGGAGCAGCAAATGTCTCAAAGAACTTGCTCTGCAAAATCCACATCAATGAAACTTGTAAATAGTTTGTCTATGCATGAAATATTGTAAAGGGAGAGGATTACCAGAAAGATACAATACCTATAAGATATGAGTTAATTTACACATAAGGAATTGACATCATTTTCAATCCAAGACCTTAAGTCAATAAATTTATAGGTTACTATCTTTATATCCTTATATAATACTCAACTTTCTCGGTTTTACTTAATATAAAACTTAGATTCACATTTGGATTCCTGATTAGTTGATATGATATGATACTCAACTTTCTCGTTTTTACTCAATATAGAACTTAGACTCACATTTAGATTCCTTCTTGACCGGTTAATACTTGTAAAAAGCATAAGAAGTATGCATCTGAATTAAATTCTACTGGTTTACCAACGAGGAGCATTCATATATATGAATGGTACATCTGTTATCAAATTATATACATGTATATCAGTGAATTACGTTTAATTTTCCATGTTTGATTCTGAACAAAGAATATGCAGATGCAGAGATGAGAGAAACCTGAAGAGAATTGTAGGGTGAAGGTGCATCTGAGCCATACAAGTCCCACTGCCCTGTGGTGTTACCCAAATCCTCCAAATCAAAGTACACACTCTTGTCACCATACTTTGCTACCACAGCACCATTCCTGTGATATTTAGTTACACCCTTTAGCATAAATTACAACACTTTTCTTTTTTTTAGTTTTTCTTCTAAAATTTCAAATTTCAGAAATCAATGCATGGAACCTGAAGTTCTTGGATTTGAGACTCTGGCGAGAGGGCTTGAAAGAGAGCTTGGTTCCAGTGAGGGAGCTTCCAGCAAGGCCATTGATCGCAGCTGGTTGAACAGCAGCTAAGGTTGCAAGAGAAGCCATTGATGATATGATTTTCTTTACTTCTTACTCTCTTTCTTGTTCTGCTGTATCAGTAATTCAGTAATGGAGGCATAACAGTTTGTGCTTTTGATCTGTTACATGGAACTCATGTATCCACGTGGCCTCATGCATTCTCTCCACCAGATTTGGAAATTCATTCGTGAGGTCACACCTCGCTTGAAGATAGATAAGCTTATCCACTTCTCACTCTTGTCCAATACCAACATCAGAGTTCTTAAATATCAGTTAACTTAACCATTCATATTTTCATCATCCTTATACTCTTTTAGAATAGAATAATAAAAATTTTAGATTCTATAATGAGTTTTTTTATGTTGTTGATATGTTGTATCTAATCACTGATTTTAAAGTTATAAAATATTTTAAAAAAATTAAAATATCAAATAATATATTTTTAATGTTTAATAAAAAATAATATCAAAAAATTCATTAAAAAAGTTGGACTCAATTATACATGATGCATGCATAAATCCTAAACCTTAAATATAAGGTTTGTTGCTGGATAAATTTTTCATTTTAGTTAATCGTTGGTTAAATTTTATTCCTTCTTTTGTTTAATATAATTTTTAGTCTCGTAAATGGAAACTAAAAATATTAAAATTTATATTTATTGGAACTAAAATGGTATATTAAAAGCTAAAATAAATAAATTTTAAATATAAAAATAAAAAGACTAAATTGAGTAGAAATAAATAAGTAATTTAGCATCACTTTATTTTGTGGTTAAAGTTTGTACCTGCTTTTGTCGGACCCGTTTTGGTGTTAATGTTCTGTATATGATCGTAATTAAGTTTTGTTTTATTATTCCAAAGTATATGTATCTATTCATTTTAAACTTTAATAGTGTGTTTTATAAATTCTTTTGATAATTTTGAAGTATATAGAAATGAAATCAATAATTAAATTAAAAATAACTTTTAGACCGGTTGCAAAAATCTAAACTGTAAAATTTATCTAATATGGCCTGAAACAAGGAAAATTCACGGTAACTTTCATAAAATCATTATGGTCCGAATGTATTTTCTAATTTTTTTGACTTCATTCTTTTAGCGGAAATAGAATATCATATATTTTTATAATATATCTTTTTTCTATAATTTTTAAAATATGTCTAACATAAAATATGATTTTTGTTATATCTATTTTATTCTTTTTCAAGCCAGTTTTGACCACAAAATTCCATGAATACTGTATATACATATGATGTCATATAAGAATATACAAAAAAAAAAATATGATGTCACACATAAGGTATATTAATAAGAAAAACAATACTTTCGTAACTAAAATAACCATGACCCTGTAAACAATACTTGATTTCTAGGTTTTAAAAACTTTTTTTGTCTCTATTCATCATGCAGATACTCAATTACTGAAAATTCTCTTTCCTATTTTGAATAATACTAATTATTATAGACTAATTATTTGGCAAAGTTAAGCAGAGGTGAACAATTTAAGCATGATTTTTTTTTTAATATAAATATAAAATAAGGTTCATCCATGAATTTTGCCTCCTATAAATTGAAAGGAACACAAAATATTCATCACTACTGTAAAAAGGGGTAGAATAGAATAGAAAGCCTATAACTTTAGCAGCTAATAAAATCCTATCTAACCTAACTAATTATCTTCTTTCTCTTTTCTTTTTTTTCTTGGCTAACCATCTTCACACTGTAAACTTGTTCTAATGTTTCTTAATGTACAAGACACAAGATTATTGGCTGATTCCACAGACTCCATTGTTAACTTTGCTGTAGGAGAAGCATTAACAAGCATCTGAAACACCATTGTAAACAAAGACCCTCCTTCTGTTCCTTTTTCTTCTGGCCTTGACCTAATCACCAATGCCCTTCCCTCAACCCCATCTGGAAGAATTGAGAATCCTGACGGCAAAATCGCAACGTTGCTTGAATCACATCCTGATAGAACAGATTGGAGACCAGAAAAATCCACAGGAGCATATGCCACCATTGATTCATAGCCACTTGTGCAGCTATCTTGCACTACCCACACACTATTCTCTTTTGATTCTATTTTCTGCCAAGTAAGAAGAATCAGATCAGATACTTAACCAGTGGCTGAGATCAGATTTTCAACTTATTTTTTTTTTGGGTTAAATATGTTTTTTTGTCGTAGTGAAATTTGATTTTAGTCTCTCATCGATATTTTTGATCAATTTAATTCTTCATCTTTAGAAATACGTGAATTTAGTCTTTTTAATCTAATTTTGTTAAGTTTATTTGAAGTTTCAAATGCGTATTATGATAATATTTGAGTCGGCATTTAAATAAAGATGAGTCAAACGAGAATTCAAATACTATTGTGTTTGAAACATTAAATAAACTTAACAAAGTCTGGTTAAAATGATTAAATTTATACATTTCTAGAAATGAATGAATAAATTGGTCAAAAATTTCGAAAAAAGACCAATTTTAAATTTCACTTGAAATGACCAAAAACATATTTAATTCTATTTTTTTATTTTTATGTTGATTGTGTTTTTATAATACATCACACTGATGTCATATTTTAAAAAAGTATATATATATTTTAAAATATAAACATAAATATCCATCAGTATATCTTAAAGAAAATAAAAAGACAAAAAAAAAGTCTAAATTCAACCCCTAACCATGTTTTAAATTCGTTCTGTTCTTGAATCCATTGTGTATTTATTGACCATTAATTCAACCGTCGAAAATGGTAGAAAAAACTTGAATCCAAATTCAAAAAACTTACTTGGATGTTTACAGCATTGCCTCGGTCTTTTCCTTTGGCTAAATTTGCAATCGACTGCACTGACCCACCATAGGACATCATATCCCACTGTAATAAAGATAATTGTTAGCAGTCAACACAGTGGCCCCATTTGCCATTATTACTCACCAAACTACATAAAATTGCTGCTATAGAAATGTATATGTGTGGAAAGACAGAAGGTGGTGGATCCACTTTTCTGGAACTTCACAACTTTCTATCTTCCATATGCATCTTACTCTAATGGAAATAAATACTTCTGTTTATACTGAATGTGTGTGATCTAGGAATGTGAAAACAAGAGTCGAAGACTTTGTAATTGCATCCAGAAAAAACGACATTCAAATAAATATATATATATTTTAAGTATGAGACTGTATATTAATAAGTTGTCTAATAACAAGTAAAACAATAGACTCAGCAAATAACAAATTTTGTTATATTAAGTTCTCAATCATAATTCTAATATCATGTTAAGAAATGAAATTTATATTTAATTCAACTTCATAAAATTGATCTGTAAGATGGAATTTACGCTTCATATATATATATATATATATATATATATATATATATATATTCTAAATTCATCTTATCATTAGGTGGTTTGAGACTACCAACATAAAATCAAAACATAAAAGGGTTGCAACATATTTGTACCTCGCTTCGACGAGCTTCATCCCTCAAGAAATCAAACAGTGCATTGGGAGAGACAGGAAGCCACACAGAAGAAACCGCAGACAAGATAACCCCAAGAGGTTCACCAGGGTCATTCAAGTTCTTCCTAGAGCTAATTCTTATATCTTCTCCTGTTTTACTCGTGAACTTGGTCCAAGTATGGAAACTTGATGCACCAACTGCATGGCAGAAACTCCATGTCATTCTTTGCGCCAACTTTAAAATGCTTTTCCTCCCAGCCAACGTTGCAACACCTATCATTTAATCATCATCATATGTTATAAAACACTTTAATCTGTCAAGTCTCAAACAAAAACCTTGGTATATATATGTTCAGTTCTCACCAGTTGAATCCTTCGTAGGAACATTTGTTGCCATGTTAAAAACCAAACGCTCGCATTGAAGTTGCAGTGTGGCTATCCAATGCCTTGCCCCAAAAGCTAGACCACTGTTTACAATGGTTCGATACAATGTGTGGATTGTGCTCTTCTGGCACTCCAAGTGCTCCACCCATATCACCTTAAACAGAAGCAAATATCAATATATATAGTATGATATATATATTTGAATGTCACATAAAATGTTAAAACACTTTTTCTTCATACCTTGCAGTGCCCGTTTGACTTATCCTCAATAATGCAACCAGATGGGCGTTTTCTGCATTTCACAAGGGATGCATCGATGTTGTCTTCAACTTTGTCTATAGATACATCAATTATTGCCCACTGTTCATCACTCAACTGCTTGCAGCACCTCACAAAATACACTTCTCTGGTGGGCACCATTGGAGTTAACATTTGCAGCTCAGCAAACATCTGCACCCACAAAGGTTATTAAGACCTTTCATGTCAACAAAACCTCGTGCTTTACTTTGATGGAGAAAGTCTCATTGTCATTATTGTCTACGTTTAAAGTCATGAACAATAGTATATCATGTTTGTCTTGCTATCTTAATATGTTGAATAGGGAATAAAAGAGAATTTCCACAATACTATATAGATGTGACTAGGGAGAGAAAGATTTTTTTTTTTTTTTTTTTGGTTAAAAAGGGAGAGATTTTGTGTTGGATCTGATATTGGGAAATGCGAGAAAAAGTGCCGAGTGTTGCTATAATTGATGTATATGTTCGATCATTTCTGTGTATTCTTTTAAGCTTTTTTGTGTCCTTATCAACATTTTCTGAGAGAAAAATAACTAAAAGGCTTTGTTTAGAGGGACGAAAAAGAGCATGTATGTTAAGAAATTTAAACTATAATCATAATCATAATCTAAATGCAGCCAAAGTGTCTTTTGCTTTTGTCTTTTAACCTTAAACTAGAATAACAGTTGGTTGAAAATTACATAAGTGGTGGGAAAGGTCACTTTAAAGAGAAGTCCTATCTTTTTCTTGTGCTTGTGAAGTTTGGACCACTTGAACAAATAAAATGGATCCACGTTTTAACATGAGGCAGAAACGAATGGTTCAAGATAAACGAGGCACCTATTTTGTACGTATCTGTAGTTTATGACTACCTAACACTCCGAAATTAAAAACACCTTCCACCTTACCAATTGCACTGCACCATTCCTGTTGGAACCTTCTCCATTGAACATAACATCAACGGTTGCAGCCTTTGATATCAAGCATGGAAACATTTCCTTCCACTGATTCTGCAATGAACATGCTAGAAATATTATAAGAAAGTTAATCATATTTATATATTCGATCTTTATTTAACACAAATATATCTCATGGTAATAACATCACCTACGAAACATTATTCTTTATACATATTTATAGACCCTCGTACGTGTATTATTACGCTTACCACATCTAGAAAGGTTTGGAGCAGATGAGGGAGATCCATGAAAACAACCTCGGAGTCTCTCGATGCTTCGATGAATGTTTTTGGCTTGTCACTGCTCGAATTTTCAGCTGCGAACTCCTTCACATATTCATCATAGTTAAGTATTTCACGACCTGTTTCAACGCTACGAACCCACAATGGTTCCCCCATGTTTGCCATCTTTATGAGCTCTTCACTTGCCCGGTTAACTATTTCCATTATCCTTGATTTCTCGAGCCCGAAAACTCCATTGTAAAAGTCCAAAGAGCTTCTATTCTCTTCCTCGTCACGACCAGAAGAAGTTGCAGGAGACGTTGGTGAATATTTTCCCAACGTTGCCCGGAGTTTCTCTACCTATATATAAATTAATCAGAGAATTAATAACATTTTATGCACACATTGCTGTATTTTCCATTTCAATGTTCGCATATACGCATTACCTCAGCTTTGAGTTTGACATTTTCAATAAGGAGTTGTTTTTCTTCAGTGGACATGGAAGCTTCTATGGTAGCCGTTACCATACCGCAATTGGGACAACAAGATTTGTTGATGATCTCTCGCATGGTCTTGTTTTCCTCCTTCAGCTTGTCTAATTCTGACTTCAACAACGAGTTTTCATGTCGCTCTTGTATTGCCTTCAAAATTAGCAATGATAATAACATAGTATTTTATTTATAAAATATGTCATTACTAATTATTTATAAATTAGGTGAAGAAATTAATTAAGATACCTTGATTTGGGTTCGACGATTTTGGAACCAAAACTTGACTTGCCTCGGAGCAAGGCCAAGTTGCTGACTGAGTTGTTGCCTCTGCTTTTCATCAGGATGCGGTGATTCCTTGAAAAGCCTACATCAGTACATTATTCATGTCAGTTGTCAGCTTTTTTTTTGCTGTCTTATCTTTCACCACAAGCTTCATCTCCCAAACACTGATCCAACAACAATTAATGTACAGATCGAATTTAATAATGCAACAACCACGAAATCAAGTGAAAAGAGGGGGCAAAGTGCCTTACATTAGCATAAGATAACAAACTAACCGACAAAGCAAAAGTACTTAAAAAAGATAATTAAGCAAAGCTTTAGCTTTAATCATCATTTTTTTTGCTTTAACCATATATATACATGATGTCGATCGCAAACTTTTCTCATAACTTTTGCAGCAGTACGTCACACATACCAGTTATATATCTATATATAAACTATACTTTAAAACCCACTTGCAATGTCGGTATGTAAATTATTTAACTTTGGAAGAAACCATTTCATTGTTACACACACTGCCACCACTTTTAGCTAACACCTAACATTTTGGTGCCGATCACACGTGTTACGACAATCATGTTGGAGTTAACTACTACAGTGTTTTTATAAACAGTATCTCAGTATTCAACATTAAAGACTCGAATTCAATGTTTCTTCATCGATTGTGCGCAAAAACAAAACGATCGCACAACTCATAAACTAATAATTCATTAGAAAATAACTCTATGTCTCTCTCTCTCTCTCTCTCTCTAACAATGAAACATGAAAGAAAAAAAAAATTATAATGCTCAGTCTAAGTGATGATTAATTGGATACGAAATTAATACGTAGACATATACGGAGAGAGTTTACGTACGCTTCCATTTCTCTGATCTGTTCAACGGTGTGTCTGTGATACTTTCTCTTCCTCTTCTTACTCCTATCACCATCATCGTTGTTCTCATCATCGTCATCCTCGTGAGCACCTTCTCCATCAAAATCTTCTTCTGACCTGGATCTCACAGGTCCTGAGTTGTCACTGCTAATCTCTACAGTGTCCTCTCGCCGGACCTCGACGCCGGCAACCACCATGCCGGACGTCGTCGCCGCCTCTTCGGCATGCCGGAAAATCCCAGCCTTCACATCCAATACAACAAAAACTAACTATAATTAGTTTAATTTAACTTCATACACACTATATACATAAATAAATAAATATATGCATATATTCATATATAGATATACATATATATAGATATAGATATACAGAAAGTTTGAAAACTTACTAGACTAAGAGAGAGAGTTGGAGAAGAAAACAAGTCTTTGGTGTGAGGTGGTGTGTTTGACATGTTAACTCCCATTGGCAAACACGTTTACTGTGCTTTCGGTGTTCTTGATGATGTTTTTTTAAGGAGCGAAAATGGCGAGTGCTTGTTGTTTTTTTTTTTTTTCTTCTCTCTGTAAGGAGTGAAAATGATGTTTGGTTTTAAGGACTCTTTCTCATGTTGCACGCTCTTATTATTCTTTTCAAATAAATATAAAAAACAGTCTGTCAGAACAAATTGTGTGAAAATAGAGAAATATTTATTACAGAAATAAGAATAGTATTTAATGAAATATGGGTTTATTGTATAGAATTGTTTTTAGGATTTGTGATGTTGTCATTAATATAGTATGTGTAATTAATTTTAATAGTCTTTCCTAATAAAACTTAATGAGTAAGTATTTAATGACTAGATGTAGAAATGGTAAATTCATAAGTATATTTATTGCATTCAAATTATTTCTTGAATTTTTATAAAGCCCTCATAACTAGAATTTAAGTTTTTTTTTAATAAAATTCAATGAAGATCAATATATTGCGTTGCATTGCATTACTCTTTGAAATTTTAATAATGTAATTAAATATAGCTACTACTTAACTTATTAGTATATGTAATAAAAATAATTTTTAATTATTACTGATTAATTTAATATTTTATTAATCGATCTCGATGAATACAGATAAAGATTGAAAAGGGTTTTTTTTTAAAAGAGTTTAGTAGGTATTAATATATAGATATATAACGTCAATTAATCGGAACTAATTTTTATGTGTTTTGAATTAGTTGTTATTAAAAAAAATCATATACTTTGATTGAATAATAATGTACCAAAATAGTATTCATATAATTCCTTTATTTGTAATTAAAAAGTAATTAATAAGTGTGTTAAATATTTTTCCTTTAGAGATTAAAACATTCAAATAATTATGCTACATATCAATTTTGAATTTAATGTAGTGTAATGATATTATAAATATTTTTAGTTCGTTAATTAATTTTAACATGAATTTATGGTAAGATCGTATATATTACTACTTTCTCCAACATAATTTTAAAATTCATATTTAGAATAATAAATTATAGTATAGGAACCTTTATCAAGACAAAGTTCTTTCCATATTTTGTATAGGGTTAAGTATATTTTTAGTTCCTGAACTTTGACCCAAAATTGGAATTCGTCCCTGGTCGAAACTTTAATAAATTTTGGTCCTTAAACTTTAAAAATAAATGAATATAGTCCTTTTAACCCAATTTTGTTAACTTTTTTTCAACATGTGGAATGTGTTTCATGTTAATATTGGAGTTGTTTATGCCGTTTGACACATTCTCGACTCAATATTTATTGAGAAATGCATTCGAAACCTAAACAAAAGTTAACAAAATTAGGTTAAAAGAACTATATTCATTAATTTTTAAAGTTTAGGGACCAAAATTTATCAAAGTTTCGACCAGGAACGAATTCCAATTTTGAGTCAAAGTTTAGGAACTAAAAACATAATTAACCCAAAAATATATATTGACATTAATTTGTAAGAGAATAAAAGTATAAGTTATGTAATAAAATTCATTACATTAAAAAAATAACTTATTATTTTATTCATGCTAAAAAAAAGTATTTGACTCTGTTATTATATGAAAAGACCTTATTCATTTTCTCTGTCTTTTTCGTAAGTATTTTCTTCTATATTACATAAATTATTTATTAAAATCTATTTAATCATTTTAGTCTATAGATGTAGTTATTTTTTTCTTTTTCTCAGTTACAAAGATCAGAGAAAAATTAAAAGTCTACTATTCTCTCTTCATATACTAATTATCTAAAGATAAACCTTAAAGAAAGTACCGTCGTAGTTAGAAATAAATTTAATGCTACTTTAAGTTAACTGAATTCTTTTAATAGACATGAATTAATTACAAGTGTGTTATATTTAAGACCAGATAAAGTAATAAATATTTTCAGTGAAAAAATTAGGTATAAATATATCCTATTTAATTTTTTTTTTACATGCATTCAAAAATATTAAATAAGATAAATCTGTGTATAGGAATTGTACTATATATCAGAATGATAGTCAGAAAAGTGGACACGGACACTAACTCTTTGTCATTATTTCTGTTCGATCATCTATCACATACTTTATGAATATCTATTATTTGGAAAATTTTCAAATTTATTCATATTCCTGAACGGCTATGAGTATTTGTTAGTATTATAGATTTTAAATAAAAGGTAAAAAATACTAAAAAGTTATGAAACATGTATTTCTAACAAAATTAAATCATTTTAAAGTATATTTTAAAATTAAATCATTTTAAAGTATATTTTGCTTTAAAATAAGTGATGTGGTCTTATTTCTTTTTATGAGATCATTATTTTTTTATTTCTAACAAAATTAAATCATTTCAAAATATATTTTGTTTGTATTATATCACATGTATTTTTTCTATGACATCATTGTATTTCAAATTAAGAAAAAATAATTATGTCAAGTTTTTTTTATGATGGAATGAATTTTTATTTTTTTTACAGTAAACATAAATTTTTTAAAAATAATAATAATTTAATGAGAAACTAGTCAAGATAAATTATAATATGCTAACCTTTTATAATTAAATTTTACAATAAATCAATAATAATAGTTATGGGATTAATATTTTACACAATAAAAAATTATATTTGAGTTTGTTTCTGAGAAAAAAATATTTCTCATAATCTAAAAAATTAATTATTCACAAATATTTCTGAGCAAAAAGAAAAAAAACTCTTTTTATACCACAATATAAATTATTCCTCATAATCTAAAATATATTGTATAAATTAGAAATGTTCATTCACTATACAACTAATTATAATTAAAACTATTTATTTATATTGCAAAATTTAATTACATGAAAAAAATATTTATCTTCCATCAATGGATGCTTACTCTATGAAAATGAGAAAGAGGGAGACTTGGTACGAGAGTGAATTTAAGAATATAAAAACAAAATGAGAGAAACTTGCCAAGAATTTTTTAATTATTTCTTTCTCATTTTGTCTTTTTTGTTGGCAAGCAAAAGAAAGAGAAGAGAAAACTCCATTTGATGAGATTGACAGTTAGATATGTCTCTTTTTTAATGGACGGTTAGATATGATACGTTTCACAACTTCCACTGTTACACAGCACACCCAACTAACCAAACTTTATCAAGTCTTATACATTTATTAAGTATTAAACATGTGTGCAAAAGCTTAATTAAATTTTAAATTTCTTATAAAATTTATTTTTAATTAATATTTTATTAAATATTTTTGGTTTGTTAAGGATTTACAAAATTTATATTTTTAATCAACTATTTGGTGTTTAATTTTTTTATTAATGAAATATTGTAGTTATTGTTTTGATTGATCATTTATTTACTTATTTACTTACTTATCTGATAATATGGTGTTATAATTAATATAAAATATATATTTAAAGAATATAAAATAACAACCAGACTTTATTATTGTGATTGAAAATGTAAAAACCTTGTTTAAAAAAAATTGTTTTAAGAACACATAACCTCTTTTTCTAAAACATATTTCTTTTTCTAAAATGTATTATTTCCATAACTTCGTTTCTTCATTTGACTCACTCAAATTTAATCTTTTTGATCAGAAATTGAGGTTGCATTCAAGTTTTTCCAATCAATTTTTCATTCGAGTAAGTTAAAATTTTGGTCTCCTTTGATGCCCAGTCTATTTTTGCTTTGTATGCGATTTTCTTTGGATTGCATGTGTTTCTAAATTCTTTAATACAATTCTCTACTAGTCAATGGTTCTTTTTATTTGGTTCGATTGTTTTTATGTCGTCTTTAGGTTGAGATAAAACATTTGTAAGTTGGAAGACATGTCTTTTAAGACGAGGGAAGTTGACTACCTTCAGTTAAAAGTTTGTGCTTGTGTTTAAAATTGTGGACAGTTGTTGGGTGTGGCATAACGTTAAACTAGTTTTTTTGTGGCTTGAGCTATGATAATGAACTGCATGATTGAATCTATTTAGGGACTTTAGGTGTGCAATGAAATTATGAAATTTAGGGAAATATGTGTTAGTTCGTTATTGTTGATTTTGTGGTATGATTGAATTTGAGAGTTATGCTTGAGCATTTGTGGTATATAAGAATATAATGATTTGTATGATTGTTTTATGAAATTTATTTTGCTTAATATATGTGTGTTTCTTTTATAAATTAGTTCACCGTATCTTGTGTTTGTGTTCTTGTGTTATTTTTCTTCTTTTACAATGATCACCATTATTTAATGTGAGTAAATGAGAAAATAAGTGTTGATCTATCTCAAGAATATGATATGCAATTATCTAGTTTTTTGTTTAGCATTTTTTTATTTAATTATGTTTTAAAAAAAAATGTGTAACTCTTATCCCTTCATAGTTTCTTTTGGATTATATATGAATTTATTTTGGTTTTATATTATCTTTGAGAAATGAATGTAATAAAGTAATTATATACTTTGTTTATGTTGATGGATAGCAATTATTGCACTATTATTAACTAAGATGTGAGATATTACAAAAAAAAAAGAATTATTATTATTATTATTATTATTATCCAAGTAATGCGTTTTTAATAAAAACTATTACAATCGTTTTAAATATTAAGTATATATTATTTTACATTAAACACAAAAAATTATAATTTTAAATAGGAAAACTTAATTTTAAATAAAGTGGCCGAATTAAATTAATGATAAATTAAAGAATATAATTTTATAAGAGTTTTATTTTGAGACTTCTAGTGTCACTTTAATCCGCGGTCCACGCTTCTAATAATTCAATTCATTTACCTAGTCACGTGTCACACACAGATAAAGAAAATTAAAATTGGGACCAATAATATCATGTAATATTATTACAAAACAATGGGTAGTTTTATTGAATAACTATTTTGTCTTTACCACATAAGTGTTCCCAACAATTCTTTTTTTTTTCCCTTAAATAGAATTAGCTATGAAATGATTATGAAAAGTTTTGGTGTAATATTTTTTAAATAATTATGAAAATTAGATGTAAAAATAAGAAAAACAAAATAAAGTGTTTGCCTTTTATTTAATATTAGTTTGATAAATAACTTTTTTTTCTGCTTTTATTGATTTATTTAAACATTAAAATTATTTTTCATAAACAGACTTGATGATCTGATCTCTATCTTTTAAGAAATAAAACGACATTTACTTAATTTTTCATGTTAATTGAATATAATATTCAGTGTGTCTTGTCACCTTCTATCAACATTTAATTACAAAAGTCAATATAGAAGATGAATTTGAGTGAACAACTTGTCTTTCTAACACTCTTCTAACATAATTGTTTTATAAAAGTGAAATCAAACTCAAATTCTTCGAAAGGAAATTTTAAACTCAAAATTTTTAAATAAAAAACAGAGACATAAAAAAATGTAATTAACCAATACTTTTAAAACTAACTACTTATAAAGTTGATAAATATTTTAAAATTGTATCATTATTATTGAAAAACAAATTAAAAATAACTTCATTTAAAATAAAATAAGTTTCAGAGTCATCACGCGCGATATTTCAACTAACATTTTGTCCAGAACTTTTATAGCATGAGGTCCACTTCACTGACTCTGTATCACATTGAATTAAAAGCATATGCACCATTCGTGAAGGATTAAAAAAATGTGCATTAACTATAAAAGATCTTAACTTTATAATTTTAATTTAAATTTACACAATAACATGTAAATCATGTTTTAAAAATGATTATACACCTTTTAATATATATATATATATATATATATATATATATATATATATATATATATATATATATAAAAGATATTGTATCATATTATTTTTAAAATAAATATTTATCATGTATTATATACGTGTATCATACACTTTAATTAATAATAATTAAGAACATAGATTTTAAGTTTCAAATCAAATAAACAAATAAATAGTTAAATATGTTTTTATCTTTTAACTTTTAAAATTAGTCATTTTTTAAAATTTTGACTCAATTTAGTTTTTTCAATTTTATAACGGTATGAATTTAGTCATTTTAATAAAATTTTATTAAGTTTATTTAACATTTTCAATGCACACGTTTTATGATATTTTCTTAGCTAAAGTTTAAGCAAAAATATGTTAAACGGTGTAATAAACTCAAATGTTACCATGAAACACATTTGAAACATTAAATAAATTTAACAAAAATTGGGTAAAATAACTAAATTTACACCGTTTTAAAATTAGAAGACTAAATTGGTTCAAAAATTTGAAGAAAGACTAATTCTAATTTTCACTAAAAGGTGAAAAATTCAAAAACATATTTAACACAAACTCAATAACATATTAGATAAAATAAATAATATATAAATTAAAAATCTATTAATTTATTATAATAAAATTTTAAATTAGAAATGATGAATTAATATCTCTTAATAAATTTGAAAAAGAAATAAATCTATTATAATCTTGTGGATAAAGTTTGAGAAACCCTATTTTCACACGTAGGACGGTCACCTCTCTATGAGCGGTTATTTTCATATGAAAAGTATCTATTTATAAACCTCTTATTCTAATGTTAACATGGAAAGAAAACTTTAATTAAAGAACATGTGTTTTTCTTTTCTTTCTCATATTAATAATAGAAGTAACAGTTAACTACACTACCTAAACTTTTAAAATTTGTATAAAATGAAAATATATAAAACTTTAATTATCTTAAATGTTATTCTTGTTTTTTCTTTAAAATTATTAATAACTGAGAAGGAAGTTTTTCTAACATGTTAATTAGTGTTTTTAATCTTTTATTTTATTTCCAAATTAATGTTTAAAATTTTTATTATCAACTTTAATTCTTCCCCATATTCATCAAATACGCCATTCTTTACTAGCCTTGTGATAAAATACAGTTCACTATTCAATTAAATCTATCACGATTATATTTTTTACTTTATGAAAAAAATTCTAAAGAAACATGAATATATATATATATAAACCCCAATCTTATTATTTAGTTATTTTATTTCTTATATTTTAGTTTGAGGACATATTTTTCAAACAAAAATACTAAATGTTAAAGAATATATAAAGAAAAAAACTAATTTAAAATATTATATTTGACATAATATATTAAGTACATATTTTGATAGTCGGCGTTCAAACTTATATATTAAGTTTTAAGGTTAAATATATTTCTTTTCTTTTTAACTTTAATTGAACACTAGAATTAGTATTTTTTTTTTAATTTAAATTAATATAACTCATAATTTTAAAATTATATGAATTTTATTTTTTTAACCAAATTTTTTGAATATATTTGATGTTTCAAATGTGTTTATCAGTTAATATTAAAATAAAAATGTCAATATAAACAACTTGAATGTTATTCTAAAATGAGATATGTTTGAAATATCAAATAAACTTAATAATATTTAATTAAAATGATTAAATTCATGTATTTTTCAGAATTAGAGGATTAAATTAAACAAAAATTTTGAAAAATAACTAATTTCAATTTTTATAAATTAATGAAGAAAACATGTTTGATTATAATTTTTAATAGTGTCTGAATAAAAATATTAGACTTAGAGTTAAATTCAACAAAAGTAAACTTTATGCAAAATTGAAAGTTAAACTAAAATTGTAAATTTTCTTAATTGTATGAATTGCGAAAAAAAAATCCGCACACGACATGGCATATCCAAAATTAAAAAGAGATCAATTTGTCGGAAAACAAAACTTAGTCACGGATTTCATTCATTATGGACGAGTGTGACGGTCGGTAATAGCGGTTTTTTATTTTTTTTAAATGGGTTAAGAAAATATTTTGATAAAGTTTTCAGTGTTGGATATAATCATTTTTAGTAGTATCTGATTAAAGATATTAAACACGGAGTTAAATTGAAAAAAAAAGGAAAAATTGAAAATCACAATACAAAATTAAAAAGAGATCAAATTTACAATTTAGATTTTTTTCATTATTAATTTATCTGAAAAAAAGAAAATTCCAGTTCACCACATATATGTGTATAAATACAGAATTGGACTTTCTTTTTTAAATAATTGATGAAGTTAAAGAAACTCAAACCATTTAAAAAAATAACATTTTGAGAAAAATATAAATATATTTTTAGTATTTTGATACACTTCTTTAACGTTTTTTTTTTATAATTACTCATGCAAAAACAAAATACTAAAAAAATAAAGATATGTGAGATGATTGTTAGGTTTGGGACCACAAGTTTTAGTTAGTTAAGCTTATTGACACACAATTCATACCAAAGTTTTGAAGTAGTTGCCAACCACAACACAACAATCTCAACCACATATAACTTTCAACCATTTATCTCATCCTCCTACAAACTAACCAATTATTACACCTTTTAAAGTAAGTGATATTCAGGTCCCACCATATTAATTATTAACAATTCAAAACTTAAATATATTATATATAAATATATATAATGCATAAATTATCCAAACAGATACGTATAGTAATATATAGTAACTATTCAATACATTGGAACAAAGCTCCTTATAGAAAGCAGTACAATAATGTAGTTTTTCAATTCAAAAATAATATAACCAGTTATTTTTATTTTATCAATAAGTTAAAAATGATAAACAGTCAAATTAATATGGAAGTAATATGAGAAAAGGTTTAAGATGAACATTGATAATAGGTCGTCCTGGTTTAATTTCATGGACTGATATTTTGTAAGATGTTCTGAATAGTTTTTTTAGGAATAAAAATTTATATTTATATGCTCATTTTATGGATTTGAACTCTGCTTGGAGGAAGAATTTTTAAAAAATTTTGGTTAAAGATTAAATTTTCTTATCAATAATTGATTTTTAGAAATTTTAGAAGGAAATAATGTCAATATTTACATTTTTTAAATATATACAGTTTAAAATATTTTATATTTGTTGTGAAGAAAATTATTATATTAATAAATTAATTAATTTGACTTTAATTTATAAGAAATAATATAATTGATTTGATGTTTTACATTCATATATTTATTTATTTTTTTTTAAATAAATATAATTTGTCTATATTTTGTAAAATGTAATTTTTATCATACATTATATGTAATTTCCATGTTTTATTTTATTTTATTTTATTTTTAATGAATTTATATATAATGATGACAATTAATTAATGAATTTTTAAGTGTCAATATAGCTTAGATATTAAATTTCATAATAATGTTTACCATGTCTCATGAAAAACAATTAAATTAATATTTAAAACATTCTTACGCGATTAGGTGTAAGTTTAAAGTATAAAAGAATAAAAATATATTATACTAATGTCGAATAGGTTAAACTTTTTAATACATTGTGTCAATTTTTGACTGATAATTGCCTCATTTACCGTTATACCATTTTAAACATTTTCCAAACACATAAATTCACAAAGTACTCATAATATACAGCTAACATAAATCAAACTATATCAAAATAAAATCATGTAACAATCATCACATTTTAAAGTTTAATTAAAACAAAAAGCCTGAACATAAAATAATATTTTTTTTACTATCTCGAAACTCACATGCATATATTAATTGCCTACTTAAATACTAAAATTTAAAATAAAAACATTAAATTATTTTACACGTTAATATATTTTGTAATAATGGTGTTAAAAGAGCTATTTTCTAAAGTAAATCCTTCTAACACGAGCCAAATTCATTTTTGTGGTTAGACAGTATTTTGTTCGTGTAAAATTTCAGTTTTTGAGTTTTATTTTTCAGAAACTTTATTTTGTTCGTGTAAAATATATATATATATATATATATATATATATATATATACACGTGTGTGTGAAAAAGATTTTGGTCCATGGCTCCTATAACTAGTCTAAGGTCCACCCTGATTATATTATTTTTCAATTATTATTCCTCACCAATTTTTCACAGTAATATATATACTAGCATAAACACAATCGCGTTTATGTGTAAGATTTTTTAAACTAAAATGTTATTAAGTTAATATATAAAATAAAATTATAATATTAATAGATATAATATTGTAATGTTATTAAATTAATATATAAACTAAAATTATATTTATTAACAATAAAGTGAAGTATATCAGAACAGATAAAAAAAATAACCATTGATAAATAAAGAAGAAGAGATGAAGGAGAGATAGCCGATTTTATAAACAACTTATAAAAGTAATGGTCAATTTTTAAAAATTTAATAAATTATTATATTTAAAGGGTAATCTTGG
>Ga0214543_1000602_pt1 | contig 61888 bp, 36 predicted proteins | sample CNSS2metaG_FD_160094 | JGI IMG/M metagenome (GOLD analysis project Ga0214543, IMG submission 160094) | Root nodule microbial communities from cowpea collected in UCLA plant growth center, Los Angeles, California, USA - CNSS2 | ecosystem: Host-associated > Plants > Roots > Nodule | place: USA...
AATAAAAAAAAAGAGAAAATATAAAATAAAAAAAATATATATATATATATATATATATATATATATATATATTAAAAAGGAAAATAATCAATCTCAAAATGACATATTTATATCATAGTAAATGATTTCTTCTTATAAAGAAAGGAAGGTCGTTGTTGACATGCAACAAAATTACGAAAGAACAAATAATATGAAAACAAAAAAAGAATTCAAAAATTAAGTAAAGGGATTAGTGTGAGATAGCATTATTTGATACTAAGGCACCCTGTTTTTCTTTTACAACATTAGTTAAATCATGTTATTCAGTGCATAAAATTGACATTTTTAAAGATCCATCGAAAGGTATTTGATCCATCAATTTGAGAAAAACTAGGCTTAATTAACACTCCTTTACGTGAAATGGTTTGAGTAGAAGCAGCAAAAAATCTCGATTTTGGACCAGTATTTCACCCTTAATCAAGCTTTAATAGTACTTGCTAATGACAAACTACCACGTATCCCTTTACCAATATTTCAATTTATTTTGTTCTAATTGAATTACTTACAAATAATAATAGTTACATTCATGATTTTTTTTCCTTCAGATTTGAACTTGACCCATAATTTATGGGGCTACAAATTTTCATGATTGTATTCATTTGATTTATAATTCTTAACCAATTACAAAAGATAACAATCACTTATCATGCCATAAACAAACCCTAAAATAGTAATTATTTATGCACGCCTTAAAATAAAACCTAGCTCCATTAACTAATTTATTTAAATATCACCTTTTATCTAATATTACTTTGTGTTACTTAGGCAAGTGGTTAAATATTTGAATTACATCTGATTATAAAATAAACTTGGTTCAATTTGTTATTAAAAACTCACATGAACTAAACATAAAAATTAAAATCAAACTATAATGTTTTACGGTTTTAATTAATTCGATTTTTACGAATTTTATCTCTATAAATTGTGAAGAATTTCTTTGTATACAGAATTTTGCAAAATATAAAGACACACTTGTTATTGTTTTAAATTGTTATATTCATCTTTTTAACTTGTTCTTGAAGATATACACTTGTTATTGTTTAAAATTGTTATAAAGCACGGTAGACACTTCTTGGGTACTTATCCCTAACACCGTGTAGGGGTTGGGCAACACTTCAACGTTCAATTAAATGTTTCGATTAATGATTAATGAAGATGTAATTATTTGTGTCCTCTAACATGTTATTTATATTAGTATATTTTGTAGATTCGTACTTGACTGGGTCATGACCAAGAGGTCCAATTACTTGAGAGATTCACATTATTTGTGAGATACAATCACTTGTGGACTCAATGACCTGGTAGGCCCAATTACATATGAGTATGACTAAGTGGACCGACATATATTCGGCCATATGAAATAGATGAACATACTTATAATAAATCATGTTTAAAGAAAAATATTCACATAATATACAAAGTTTAAGGTCCATGATAATATCAACCATAACATTTTCCTTTGATGATGAATAGTTTGTTTTCTCATGATTAAAAAATATTATTTCGTTAATAAAATGTTATGCAAGTTTTATCACTTTCAAGTAATTTTCCTACTTGTAATTTTACAATTCTAAAATAATATTAATTATTGTTTTTATAATTAAACTCTTAATAAAAAAAGAGAAAAAAATAATAAAAAGAAATAAATGGAAGGAAAAATTAATAAAATTTTGCAAATTAATTTATGAGCGTATTATGTTATAATTTTAAAAAAGTTATAAAAAATGTATATATAGTAATTAGTCAAAAATTTATAATAATAAAAAGTTATATATTCAAATAGTGATATAATAGTTTTTAAAATAAAAAATGATGATATTCATTAAAGAGTATGTTTATTTATAAACTATAATAGATAGATATACAATTCGACAGATTAAAGAATTATATTGAGATTGCTTATAATTAGAAGTGTTATTTAAATATAGGGTTTATGAGTTTCTTACATTCAAAGAGAACTCTTTTTAAAGAAAAAATTTGTTTATATTTTATAAATAATTTACTTTAATTTTAAGAAATTTATGTATATAACATCCATATTGAAATAATATCTTTTATTATAAGCATTTGTGGTAAACAACTTTCACTAAAGTTATTTGGGTGCAAGTATAAATAGATAGACATTAATTTTTCTAAAAAAAATTTAAGGACTTCTTTCAAAAATATTTTCAATAAAATAAAATATATAAAATACCATGGTGAAAAGACACTCACGATCACGTAAACCATAAGATCCAGGTATGTTATGAGATGTTTGTTCATATTAGATTTTTTACTTAAATATCGTACAATTTATCTGCAATTACACACAACATTGCCTTCCTCATGATTATCTAAGTAATGTACAGATTTGTATTTTTTTAATTATAAAACTAATCATTATAATTTTTTATTTTAATTTGATTTTAACATTTAATTTTAAATTAATATATTAAAGCATTTTTTAAATTAAGTTGAACTCATTAAATCTTTATTTTATATTACTTTTAATCATAAGGATAAATAGGAGTGAAAATGCAGGTCGGCCCCGCTGTTTAGGATCGTCTTGCACTTAACTCCAAAATGCAGGCCGGAATGGCCCATCGCATATTGAAAGGGGATGAAAAGTTTGGTCCGCCTCGCATAAGTTCTAGCAAGTGAGTCCGCGAGCGGCCCGCTTTTCTTTTTTAATTCTTATGTAAAACTTTAAATGTTCAACAAATTGAAAAATTTTAACAAGTTCACAAAATTAAGCAAAGATTTGGGGGATTGAATGATAAATTGATAATTCAAAATTTTTATAATATTCATTTCTGCATTTTGACATGTGTTCTTCAAATTATAGCATATTCAACAATACATAACATTTATCTTTTGCACTAATACAATAATTTGAAACGTTCATTAGTTCAAAAAGGAAAGTAACCAATATACATAAATGTAATTTTTTTATGCAAGTCATGAGCCAATCGACGTAGGTCGCAGGCCAACCCACACGAACCGCAAGCCAACCCGTGCAAACTACGGGTTATGCGGGTTGAGCTTTTGCGGGCTAGCAGGTTCAATATCTCAGTCCACCTCACATATTTATACCAAACCTGCGAAACCCGCCCTTCAATTTAAGTCCAAATTACCACCTCTAAGGACAAATGTGTAATCTTTTATTTTTATCTATTATCATTTTTTTTTATCTATCTCATCTATCAAATCTTTCAAAAACCTTCACTTCAAATCCATTTAGTTTCACCTCTCAATCCATAAATTAAACAACACTACAATCTCTCATCTATCCCGTCATATTTTTCCATTCACTCTACGTCAAATCCAATCCATCCTCCAATGTGAAGAAAAATAAAGAATTAATTCTCACATATTACATTTAATCATAACAGAATACATTATTGAGAGAGAAAAAATGCATAAAAAATTATGTTCCAAGCATTTGTCATTTTTGTTGGAGGTTTGTAGAAAGAGCTACCGCACTAAATCCCCTTAACAAAAATTATCCTCAGGATCCATTTATTGAACATGTAATACAGAGGAACAACACTAGTACAGTTTTAGATTATCATTGTGTTTCATCACATGCTTCAGCCCTCATGTAGGTGCGAAGTAATCTATACAGCAGAGAATTGTTCAATATAGTCCACTCTGTAGTTCAATCTGAACGGTTTTCAGTAGCAAGTCCTACTATCGCATCGAAGGTGACAAAATTGAAAAGAACTAAATAAACTACAAAACTAACACAGCCAAGACATAAACAATGTAATGTTTGGTACCACAGTAATGGAACAGACAAACAATGGAGACACGTGCAACCCCTTGCGGTATGAGTTGTCTTTGGAACTATACAAAGTAACAGCAATGCATGTTTATATTCTTCCCTTGTTAAACCAAGCAAGTAGCTTTTTGCCAAAGAGGTTGCTCTGCATCATCAACGAATTTTGTTTGATCAGTTGCTCCAAGGCATTCCGGACATGACCCTGCAAGTCAAACTTCAGTAACTAGCAAAAGGAGAAATTGCCCAAACTACATTATATGGAAAAATTAATGCACAAACATGCAATCACAAAACACAAAGTGTTTTTGAGTTCGCTGACCCTTGATGCTGACAGTGCTGATTTGATGACATAATTCCCGTATGGATCCACAAGAAGCATTGCAACATTTGGATTGTGGAGCAATTCCAGAGAAATATATGTTGAATGCGGTTCAACCGAGTCTTGAAAGAACTTCTCCACTACATTACTCCCATATTTGTTACAGGCCAGATAGAAGAATCTTCCTTCAAGCTGTCTCCATAGAGATTCTGCAACTCCTGGCATCCCCAGAGACAATAAATGTTGCACAACATAGTTGCTGCCAGGAAACATAAAACCAATAGTAAAAGTCAAGCATATTAAAATTCATTGACTAGAAAAGAGAAAACATCATATAGAAGGCAAAAACAAGAGACCCGTAACAGTCTTCCGCTAAGTGTGAAGCGTAAAACATGACAGCAGCTATCAGCTTCTTCTTTATTTCTCCTTGTGCATGGTTAATGCATGGCTGCAGCACACAACATCCGGTTTTATCTGTTGCAATATCAAAGCACTTGCTTGCCACCACATTCAGAAGATTCTGTCGAAAAAGTCTACAATCAAAACTTCATGAAGCCAGGAATACCAGATCAATGTACCTCATACATAATAAATTTATTTTTCTTTGGAATTTCTGTAAACAAATCGAATAGTGAGGCTTATAAGCCAGCTACATCACTTCCATAACTTCTGTAGGACTTAGCCAAACAGGGCTGTTCAGTCAAGAAGATGTGAATTAAGGAAAAACAAAAATTTCTTAAAAGTATTTGAAATGAAGCAGCACGAAGATCTTTATACAGACTAATTCGATAAACATAGACTTTATTTCTAGTAAGAAACTTATAATTAAGACCTACCAAAGGAGTAGAAGTAACATAACAGGTATTATAAGTTACAGTAATTATTTCTTGAAAGTGTATATAACCATATGAACAGAAACCAAGAAAACAACTTTCAACTTAAATGGCATAAAGGTCGAATTCAAAATGCTCTGAAATAATTATACAGGAGTGGAAAAATCTGTATCCCATAATACACGGAGCTAAACTCACATCACTTAATTCATTCTAAGAACCAAATGTCTAGCCTTATCATTAAACAAAATTTCTCCATATAGTTTCCCCAGTTGCTTGTTTGCAAAGGAAATGAATGTTATAAGGCAAAGTACACTTGAAAACAAACCGTGAACAATAGTTACCTCATTGTCTTCTCTAGGGAATTGTTTTAGACAATGCAGAATCACCCTATGACCACTCACATCCTTTGCCAATACAGCAGCACCGGGACTAAGAGCTGACATAATACGATTTCGTTGCTCCTGGGAGGTTATATACTCCAATAATTTCTCAACAGCCCGGGTTCTAGAAAACAAAATACCAATGGCTTTATCGTACATAAATATAAATATAGATGCGTTCAAACCCAATAAACAAAGCAAGAAAATAGAGTAACGAGACAACATTCTTGAAAATGGAAGAGTCAACAACCATACCCATGGGGACTCAGGCAAATTCTGACCAACTGAAAATTACACTGAGTCAGTCTTAACACTAACTGAGTCCGTTGCTCTTCGCTGCAAAGTTCCATCATCCTCTGAACAACATAATTCCCAAAGGGGTCAACCATCAAATCAGTCACGTGATTAATAAGCTCCAAGAAAATGATATCAAACTCTTCTCTCGTCAATGTTTTCAAAGTCTCCTGCAAAGTCCTACACATATGTTGATCCGTAGCCAACGTCAAAACGCAACCACGAAAATTATTGAACCATCGGAGGCGCCTTTCATCAAAAGTAAACCCCAGAATATTGAAACCATTACCACCTAAAACACCACCATTCAAGAAACCGTTGTTGTCAGAGGTCTTCTGCAACACCATTCCATTGGAAGAGAATGGTACAACAGGATAAACACCACTGAATGTGGGATTTTCTATTTGTCTCGTCAATGGTTTTGAATCAAGACACCCATCACCATGATAAGAATAATTATTAACAGTGAATGTGGGGTGCCAAAGATTGGCCGTCTGAGGAGTGGAAATCCCACCATTCCAACTGTTGTAAGGGGGGATCTTGGAAGAACCATTGATACCATAAGGACCATCGGCAACAAAATCAGAATGTGGGTAGTTGAAAGGAGAGGCGGAATGTGAGTAGTTGAAAGGAGAGGCAGAAACACAAAGACGAGAAAAAGCATCTTCTAGGGTTTGGGAAGGGTTGTGGGATTGCGAGAAGAACCGAGACAGTCCCACAGGTTGTTGAGAAGAGGCGGACACTGAATGATCATTGTGAAATGCAGACGATGATGATCCATGCGACATCATTGGAAAGCAAAGAAATTGATGAAAGAATAAGAAGGATTTATAGAAAGGGGTTTTAGAAAAAGGAATGAAGGATTTCTATTATTTGGTGAAAAAGTGAAAGGAAAAAGGAATTAGGGTGAGAAAGAGGGAAGAAGAAGAGTGTGGGAGGTGAGGAGGCAGTGTTGTTTAGCTGAGTAAAGAGAGTCCTCCAATGGGTACCGTTCTGCATGCAATATATAGTAAAATTACATGCGAGAAAACCCAAAACAAACTACTGCTTCAGCAGCTTTCGATGTGAACTCGTGTACCATAGTTTCTTTTCTTTCTCTTATATATCCTCACAATCTCACAATTTTTTTTTTTCAAATATAAATTCTTATTAGTGTTAGGTGAATCTTGCTACCATTATTTTATAATTTGAAATTGCATAGTGTATAATAGCAAGAAATGTTACAAACTTTCCTTTCGCACGTTATAAGATTTAATGATTTAAATATATTTTTTATCCTCCCAAATTAACTCCATATATTCTCATAATTTCTTCATACAAAATATAGAAATTAATCCTCTAACAAACATTCTGGCTTTGTAGTTGTTAAAACCATTTCTGAACCAACTTCAGTCCTTACTATAAATAAGATTTATTGTTTCTTCTGTGAATTTCTTCACTTATGTAACCAAATTTGAATTTTGTGAAGATACAATAAATACGTGATCGAATTTAACATTTATTAAAAACTATAAAATAATTAAAGAAAATGACTATGTACTCTTGAATAATATGTTTTTTCCACTTTGCCTAAGTATATATACTTTTTTTACAACGCGTTTTCTCTTGAAAAAGCAATATAAACGTACACAATCTCTTAATCTTTAAATTCAATGTTTAGCTTACTTTTCAATGATTTACACATTACTATAATGTAAATCTATAAAAAATATTAATTTATTAAAATAAGTTTCTCTAATAAAATTAATATTAAAAATACTATTGGCATTATTATAAAATAAATAAATAAATATTAATAATATAAAATTAGTTTTTATTTTTGTTTTAGTATATTTCAAATATGTACACAATTATTTATCGATTTCAATTTAAATGCCTGACTGTTTCGGATATATTTTTTTTAAATTTGGGTCAAACTCGTCCAACTAAGAATAATATATAATTATTTTGTTTTTTTTTTCAACCCAAATGAATGTATGTTTGATCCCTTACCTTTTTTAGTTTGGGTCAAAACTTTATCCAACTTCCACAATAGAGTTAGTCTCTTTGTAGGAGTAGTCCAAAAATGGCAAAAAAAGAACAGTAGCTATTTCAGATACATTTTGAACCAATTGCATAAGGTGAACATTTTGAGCAGCTGAATATTATATGGAATTAACTTCACATACACGGAGTCAAACAGTTGACTCAATATTTTCTTTTTTGGGAAAAGAATTAGCTCACAAATATGTAAGTATCATTTTTGGGAAAAGGCTTAGAGGAGAATAATGGATGTGGAAAATAACATTTTCTTTTCTGAATACACAAATATATATATATATATATATATATATATATATATATATTATTTCTCTGATTTTATTATATAAAATTCTAAATTATCTCTATGATTTTTCATAATAAACATACTTTTGTAACAACCTAAAAAGAATAAAGTAAATTCATCTCTAGAGTGCATACATTTTTAGTGCATAAATTTTAGAATATCAATTAAATATAGTCAATTGAGCATAAGACATGCATAATCAAATGTATAAAAACAAAGGACTAATGTACATAATACACCATATATATAATATACACAATACAAAATATATATAGATATATATATATATATATATATGACAAAATTTCACATGAATCATCATGGTCTAGTTTCACTCTCATTTACAGAATCATATACTCACGTTATTATAGCGATAATTTCAAAAAAGAAACAATAAATGCACCTAAAAGAAAGAGGATCAACTAATGATTTAAGATGTGAGAATAATATAATTCTTGTTAGTTTGCAACCAAAAGAGACATTCATTTCTTGAGATACTAAAGTCTTGCACCTGTCATAAGATCATGAAACAAATACCATGACTAGCCATATCAAATTGTACGGTCTCAACCTCATCATGACAAGGTAAGTTTACTTAGAAATTTATGGAAAAAGGGGCCCACCCCCAAATCTCACCATAAAAGCCTTATTTATCTCTCACCACCTAGACTACAATACTACTTTATGTGAGTCTCTAAGTCTAACAGAGTTTAAGATGACTTCTCACAACACATGTATCCATATTCATTACACACTAAATTAACAAAAGTAGTCTCCCTCTTTAGGAACACTATGGTAATAAATTATACATCTCTTTTAAACTAACTTTTCAATTCATACATTCCTTTACATCATCATAGAGACTAAATTCATGTATAACCTTTTGAATTGAATCATAATCACCATCACAAGATTCCACAATTTACCATTAAGAATAAATAAATACATACTGCTCAGCATTACTCCAAGAGCACCCAACCATACCCAAGTAGAGAACTCAGTGGGAGAAAAGTCAACCTTGTGTCCAACGGTTTGAGGTTTTCTACTCAACGATGAACTCTTGTGCCCAACGGCGAAGCAGTGAAGCCAATGTCCAATGTCTCATGCCTTAGAACTCTTTGGAATTTAAATTCATGGTGCCCAGTGGTTTTTGAGCAACGCCCAATGATAACTAGCCCTGGAGTCTGTGTCAAGTGAGCATCCAATGGTCTGAACGTGGCGCCCAACACTTCAGAGCATTGGAACTCACTGTCATGTAAGAACCTGTAGGTCTCAAAGTGGTGCCCAACGCAATGGCAATTGGAACTCACTGACTTAGCCATTTCAAAGTGGTGCCCGAGAGCTTTTACTCCATATCACCATTCTAAGAGAACAAGACAATTCAACTTGTACAATTGGCTCAATATATATCTTTTACTTCAGCGCAAATAGAATATGTCCTTATATGTTACAAATATTATATATTATATCGGATCCGGAGACCGATGTAATAAGCCCAAAATAATTGATGTAATAGGTTTTTTCTGCATTAGTGACAATTCACAATTTGAACAAACATTCAATTTCGTAACAAAGAAATCAAATCAAACTTTTACATATTCAATCCAACCATTAATTTCATTTATTTTTTCAATTAATTCATACCAACACAATCATAAAATCTATCAACAAGTAAAAAACACAACAATTAACACTAACTTCTCTTACATTGGTTAAAATTGTCTTATTACTCAAATTTTATTTAGAACTTTATTCCTCACAGGCTGACCAAACTATACACATAAAACCCTGATTAACAATCTAAACATATTATCATGATCACATAACAACAAAGATTTGCTTTTAGCATATTTGAATCACATGCATAATATCCCTGCCAACTTAAAATGCAAAACAACCTAAAAAGAGATAAAAAGTGAATTTACTCTTTCTTTCTTTTTATTGACTAGATATGTAGAGTTCTTCGACACTTCTACGCCTTTCATCATCGAAAAGATGAAAATTGGGATCATAAATCTATAAAGAGGATAGATTTAAAGTTTAAAAATAAAGTTTAGAGATAAGGTTTTATAAAATGAACTTTAATTAATAATTTTTTTGTATAGTTTTAACTTTTTATTATTAAAATATTAAAGTGTTCTCTTTTTAAAAACTACAATTGCTCTTGTATCGTTTTCTAGATTTTTTTATATTTAAAATAATTAAAATTTTGTCACAGTACTTCTATCCTCTTCTCAGGTTCTCTAAAACTTGATTTGCTTTTTTACACTTTGACACATTAATATTGTTGGGTTTGGCACGTGATTATGATTAATATGATGGGAGAGGTATAAGATATATTGGAAAATATCTTCTCATATGATTTTAATGTATAAACATATACCATAAAAATAGAATTATTTTAATTTAAAATGACAAGTATTATCATAGTTTAAACAACCTGGCTTGCAATTCTATAACATTAACCACTTATAAAAAAATACAAAAAATTATCATTTTAAAAAAACTATTGTTCAAGTTTGTTCAATGTTAAAAATTATTACTAATAATCATTTTATCTCTAACGTACACGAATGTTTATACATAATAATAATAATAATAATAATAATAATAATAATAATATTATTATTATTATTATTATTATTATATATTGTTAATTTAATACTATTGTTAATTTTATAGGATAACAACTAGATGGAAAATATTTGTAAATATTATTTTTATTATAAAAAAAATTCATTTCTCTTTTTTAATTAATAATTTTATTGTTTTGTTATATTTAATTGTTTATCAAATTATAGAATTATATAATCCTAACCTTAATTTCTGTTAGTATTGTTAGCAAAAATTAATTTGTGGTTGGCATTGACATTTAGACCAGGTAGTGTGTGAGGAAATGAGAGTGAAGATGTGTAATAAAAAAGTGATTACAGTGTCTTGAGTGCAAATAAAAAAAAAATCCAGTAATATCTGAATTCTCTTTCCAAGAGCAGTCCTGGAAGTGCATGTTCTAATCGATTATGGGTTAGATAATCAATTATAGAATGCACATTATCTTGCATGATAGTTGATCATTTGATTCTCATAATCGATTATTCAATCAAGTTTATAATCACAGGAAAACTTTTTTTTTATTATGTGGTTGTTTTATCAAGATGTGAAGCTAAAGCTGCAAGAAAATGGCAGGAGAACAAGGTAATGAAGGTGGACTCAGAAGTTCTTGGAACCAACTCGATGCGTTTCCAAATTGCACGAAAGAAGGGTTGGAGCTACCATGGACGTAGAAAACTTTGTATGTTCAAATAATACCATTGTGCTTATGTTTAAAGATGATGATTGCATCTCCAAGAGGCTCAACAGTGTCGTTGTTTACTTATATTTGCAAGTTTTTTTTTTAACAAAATGACTCATTTTACTGTGATTGGTGATGTGGAGTTGAGTAGATTTTTTTTTATGACAGAAAATATTTGCAACTATTGATCAATAAGGACGGATTGCTTGTGTTAGTTTTGCAATTTATTTGAATATGTAAAATTGGTTTAGAGAAGAAACTTTACCCACATCAAAATCTTATAAGAAATGAAGTATGGAATTAAAGAATACTCTCTTGAAAAGACTTGTAATCAAGTTTTGCACAAGAAATGAAATATGGAATTAAAGAATACTCTCTTAAAAAATTTTGTAATAAAGTTTTGCACGTGAAAACAATTCTCATCTTATTTTAAATTAATTTCATTAATTAAAATATCTTTTATTTAACTAATCATTTATATTTTATTTTAAATTAATTTTGGGCCAATCATATTTTAACTTAAATTAATTTTATTAATTAAAACATTTTTATTTTAATTATTCATTCACATCTTATTCCAAATTAATTTCAACCAATTAAAATTTATTTAAAATTAATATTACCCACAAGGACAAGAGTATAATCTTACAACTTTCAAATTAAACTTTTTTGAATTTTTCCTTCATTTTTCATCAAATTAAACTTGATTTCTCCATTTTTTTTCTTATTTCCATCATTTCGCATTCCGTCAAGTGTAATTAATTTGATGTTAAATGATATTAAAAGACACAAGATTGTGTTACATTATTTTAAAATCTTTGTCTATGAGAGTTCATGGCTAAAACCACGGGCGACAAAACAGACTAATCTGATTCGTCGATTTGACTTTGGCCTACTTAAAATAGTCAAACAAAATCCGACACACCGACAGACTGAGTCGCCAATTTCAAGATTTTTTTTTTTTTTTCATAACGTCAAAGTTTAGGGATTCAGAGGTGTATTAGAAATAATTTAAACAAATAAAGGTCAAGGCAAAAAGATGATCAAACAATTCAATCGAAGTGAAAACCTCTCTTATTCTTCTCTTCATGTCCCGGGTGAGTGCATGTACTCTCTCACCTTGGGAATAGGTATCTTTTGAGGTAAGTGCATGTACTCTCACCTTGGGAACAAGTATCTTTTGTGTTCAAGGGTTGTTCGTAAATCTCGGAAACTACACAAGCCAATTCAAGCTTAACTCTTTCTAAAATAAAGTCTTGAGGTAGATTTAAAGTTATTTAGTAAAAGAAGAAACCACTGAAAAAAAAATGATGAAATGGTTATCCTAAGTAATATTAATTCAAAATTGAGTCAGAAAATGGATAGCAATAAGAGAAATGAGTTCTTTTACATATAATTTAACAAGTAATTCATCAAATTAGTTTGACATCTTTTTACTTTTTCACCTAAAAATTAACCTATTAACAACACTCTAATCAGATTAAGGCTCTAACAGTTTGCTAGTGTGTCCTCAGCAACTGAGTAGCACCTTCAAGTAAGGTGAGATCATAACTAACCAGAAAACATAAAGATAATAGAAAATAAATGTAGTCCAGATTTTACTATTGAGTACTCCCTACAACTTATGTCTGCTGTTTTAATACCTTTGTGCTCTCAGCAGGTAGAATGTACTCCGTGTTCCTTCATGAAAGGAACATGTACCAGTTCCAAGTTACATACAAACTGTATACATCAAAGAATAATGGAGCAATTCACAACTTGTTAGAAAAAGAATAATGGTAGGTATGTTGAGCGGTAAATCGATAATCTATCCTGCAAGTTGTAATCATGCTCTCTCCTCGTCTTCCATCCGAAAGGTATATCCATTTTCATACACATGGAAGGTACACTTTGTAAGGCTATTGCAAAATTGAAGTGCAGTTAAAACTAAGTGTTTTTCCCTACCTGACCTTGTATTCACTTTAATTCAGGTTTCATAGTTAGAGAAACTCTATAATCTCTATGGTGTATGAAGCAAAACTCATGCAAAATTGTCTAGCAGAAGTTTGCTGTACTATTTCCAGATTTTTCATCAAAGTCTGAATTTGGTTGAGTTAATTCCCAGTTGAAGAAAATCCCTTGGGAAGACGATTAACCCATGCAGAAGGAAGAATACCGCTCTGAGAAACCAAATATACTATGAACGCAATATAGGCTGTCGTGCAGGAGCAGGCTAAAAGACCAAGCATGACGCCATTCACCTCAGAAATGAAGAAATCTAACAATAGATACCCATTAATCACTATTATCAGTCCAGCAACAGTCCATGCTACTCTCTACAAGTATAAAATAAGTAAACTTTAGTATGGAAAAAAAGAGAGAAGAGTTTGTAATCTTGAAATCAGTATACTTAACGAATATGGTATTTGCTCATTGTTTTTCCTTAAATTACTTCTTCATCAACCCAATTCCCACAAAGAGGCCCACAAGCACGTGAATCTTTTATAGGAAAAAATCTTGTGCAGGATTTTCAATATGATACTTATGTAAATGGAAGTCAATATGTAGCAATACTTTTCCTTACAGTTATGAGACAATTCCTTAAAACTTTAGGAATCCATGAACTCAAGCAAGGAGCTGTATAAATTTTCTATAGAAGAATGAACTGAAATTAAAACATCTCCACATTACACTGCACAGAAACAGATCTTGAAGCAACTTAAATTCATGTTTGCTGATCATTTCTGTTGCAGAAATTCAACTGGAGAATTAAAATATATTTTTAAATTCACCTTCACATAAAAATCATTGAAACCAAATGCACCTAAGAAGAAAAACAAGAAAAGAAAGTGGATAGAAGCAACTATAGAGAAATATCAGGCATCAACCACGTTTCACTCTCTTAAATATAACTGGCAGATCTATTTCTAGTTTTATCCAGCAAACAGATATAGATTGTTATTGAATTACCAACACACATCTTAAATAACTTTAGATTTGACAATCAGATTGGGCACTGACTGTCAAGCCTGACGGACAACCATCCTTAACAACAGAAAAAGATATATTTATAGCTGCAGACACAAACCAAAAACATTGGACAGCTTTACCTTTGTTCCCTTACTGAAACATAACTTTGAACCATGAGGGAAGTTGCTTCAGGTAGATCTTATAATTAACAATCAATAAAATGAAAGAACAGTTAGATGATTAACTAACCTCAAGAACAGGTCCAACTCTAAAGGTTCCCATGAGCTGCTCTTTGGAGACCAATGTGAGGAGGGGAATCAAAGCAAAGGGAATTTGCATGGACTGAAGCACATTGAGCCATTCATTCAAAATGTCCAAAGAGGCTTCTGATCTATTAAAAACTATAGCTACAATTATAGTTGGCACAATTGCAAAACTTCGAGTGATCAATGCTCTCATCCATTTCTTTAAACGAAGGTTGAGGAAACCCCCCATTATGAATTGGCCAGCGTATGTGCCAGTGATGGTGCTGCTCTGGCCAGCTGCCAATAACCCAATTCCCCATATATAAAGAATAGGGAAAACTCCTCCTCCATACTTTTCTTCAAGATATTGCCCTGCATTGACCAGTCCTATGTTTTTTGCCTGCTTTGTTCCATAAAAACCTTTAGCAAAAACTGTTGTGACAAATAGATTGATCATGAAGGAGACTGAAAGTGCAGCTGATGACTCGATTGAATAGTAGTTGAGAGCCTCCTGTACCCGACCTTTCTTATTAGGATCAACCTTCCTTGATTGAACCAAAGCAGAATGCAGGAATACATTGTGAGGCATGATGACACAACCCACAACACCCACAGCTTGACGAATTGTTTTTGAGCTTAGTCTCGGAACCAAAATACCTATCAAAAGGAACAAAAACAGTTATATTATATCCATGGACTATGAAAGGCTAGGTATCTTTTAACTTGTGAAACACCAGTGAGAAGGGCAAGCTAATAAAGAACACATGGGTCATATAAAAAAGTGATATTTCAACCACAACATCAGATGAAATTTACCCATTAAAAGCTCTTCTCTATTAGGTCTTGCATCAGCAAACATCCAGGCAAAAGAAAGACCCATAACAGAAATGAGAACTGCAAAAGCAGCTTCCAACTTCCTCACTCCATAGTTCTCGAGAAATAGAAAGAAAAAGCTGTTCAACAACAGAGAACATACCACAGTTAAAACACGTTCCGACGAGAAAATGGGAAGCTTGCAAGGAATTAATGAAAGGGAACAATATACTACAAACAAGGGTACATATAATTTGTAAGAAAAGTAACAAGAGTAAAATAAAATAAAATCCTCCATCAACTAAAATGAGCTCGTGAATGCATCAATTAAAAATAAACATGTAGAGAAACTAATTTGAAAAAGAAAACTAGAATTAAAAAACATGAAATCAATACCTAACAAATAGCCGCTTAACATCATAAAAACCACCTCAAAACTTGACTGGTGGAGTTCAAAGATCAAGAATTTGAATAAAGTTGTATTAATAGAAAAACGAGATAAAAGGGTAAAATTAATCAAACTTTTTCCAACAACTAAAATTAGTTTTGAATGCAAGGCTCTCTCCAAAATTTGAGGTAAATGCATTTCAGGTATATAAAAAATCCTATCGAAACATGAGTTATATGACACAGGAGTTAGCAACAGCAAGGAGGGATACCAGTCGGAAGCAGTGATTAGAACTCCAACCCAGAGAGGGAGGACGCCTCGGCTAAGAATTTGGATGGCGATGGCACTTCCAATGACCTCTTGAATGTCGGCGCCAATCAGGGCCAGCTCGGCCATGAACCAGAGCACAAGACGGGCCCAATGGGGATACTCATCCCTGCAGAGCTCGGCGAGGTGGCGGCCCGTGGCGACCCCGACCCTGGCGGACAGAAGCTGGATCAAGAGGCCCATGACGGTGGCCCACATCAAGAGCCAGAGGAGCGAGTAGCCCGCGATGGCCCCAGACTGGAGATCCCCCTCGAGATTCCCCGGATCCAAAAAAGCTATGCTCATCAAGAACCCAGGCCCAGTGAAGAGCCACAGCTTCTTCCATGAGAAAGGAGGAACAGTCGCATCGTCCACTGTGTCAAACTCGAAATCCGCCACCAGGATCTTCTCCCCCGCTTCGTATGCCACATCTTCTTCCGATGATGACGATACCGCTCCTGCTTCCTCTAGAAGCCGGTTCGCCTCCTCGTCCTTCTCCTCTTCTTTCGACCCATCTTCTCGCGACGGAGCACTCATTTTCTGATCAAACTTTCCGGCGTGCGCGGGCGACGGAGGAAGCCAGTTCGCGGTGGCCTGCTACCTGCTACGTGTGCATACTCGACGCACCTATTTATACGGATCTATCTACCGTCTGGCCTAGCAATGTGTCCCGCGGCTAGTTACTCTCTACTCCGATCCTAGATGCAATCGTTCGGATTAAGCTAACATCGTAGCGACACGTCACAATTGCAGGGTTTATTTTCGTCGTTTCTTCTTGCATCTTCGCGTCTGTGGCCGTTCGATCATTTATTTCACCATCATTCTTTTCTTTTGTTTTTTATCTTGATCTTCTCTTGTCAGGTGCGCGGTTATTACTACAATTTATACAAACACTTCGAGTCCCGTATCGTATCTGACTTCTGGTTTTTCCACCAAACATGGTGCACTTCAGGTCTCCTTGTTGACATTATTTTTGTTAATGATTATTTATGTTGTTTAATTATAAATTACTGTCATAAATAATATAATTTTTAAAATAGTTCGGTATTAAGAAAGCTAATAGGAGCATTTTGGACTTTTTATTTATTGAACATTATTTCTTCGTAAAACATTGATTAAAAAATAAAAATTAACTAATATATAATTACTTTGTTGTCATTCATATTTTACATCTTCATAAACTTTCGCATGTCATGAACATAAACATAAAAATATCTAATATTAATTTTTAGAATCTTTTGATAAGTTTATTAACAAGATCCATTATACGTTAGGATCTTTATAATTATATATTTATATTTTTGTATTTTTAAATTAATATTTAATAAAATAAAATAGTATATTATTTTTCTATTATACAATCTGTGAGAAGATCCATATATTTCAAATTATACATAAGAATGAAAGTTATTTACTCTATTTTGTAATTTTTTGTGGAAAGTATGTGTGCAGTTAATAATATAAAGTTTTGTTCAAAACTGTTAACAGAATCTACCATTTAGCTGAGTTTTTTCTTATACTCAGACTGTAATATGAGCTTAATTTTCAATTTCTTCTATTGGTCAGAAACATATAGACTTTTTTAAATAGATTTTCAACAAAATTGGACTTATCTAATACTAGAAAAGAGTGTTTATTCCCTGATGGATTGAGGTGTAAGAAAATGTGACTGTATTTAACATTTATATAAATTATTAAAAGGTATTTATTGACTAGTTTTCAATACTTTCGAAAGTGTTTTTGGACTTTTCAAAATAAGGTTGAGGTGTTTTAAGGACAATGAAAACTTCCATGAGATCTCTGACATCTCTAGAAGGCGTGTGGCAATCGTGAAATGAAAATTGTATTTTCTTGAATGGAATGATGTTCAAGAATTTGGAATATATAAAATAAACTTTAAAAAGATGAGATATTATTTATAATTTTTTTTTGAATTTTTTCATATAAAATATTTATTAAATTATTATAATTAATTTTATTTAATTTTTTCTTTTCAATAGATAATAAGATTACATTTTTTTGAAATATTGTTAATCTTAAGCTTGAGAAATTTTTTATTGTTAAAGTGATTAATACTCAAATTGTTAATACTATTTTATAAGTTATATATGTATTTGAAAAATAATCTATTATTTTTATATTATTAATAAGAATGTTAATTGATTTATATTTTTTCAAACTTATAATTTCTCGTGAAGATATTTAATTTTAAAAATAAATCAAGTCCATCAATATCTAAAAAATTATCATATTTTAAAAAACTTTCAAGGTTTATTCATTTATTCTTTAAAAAATATAATCTAGTAAATTTTTAACACTAAATAAAAAATAAAAAATATCTTAATATATTTTAAATTGTTAAAATATACTTTAAATTGACTAAACAATTTATACAAAAATATATGATTATATATATATATATATATATATATATATATATATTACCACTAAGTATTTATATTCTAAAATTTATTGGAGTAATTTTAGTTAGGTATAATTACTGATTTGATCTCCTAATTCTTTATTTTAGTTCAATTTTGTCCTATATTTTTGGTTGGTTCAATTTAGTATCTCAATTATTTCAAAGGGTTCAATTTGATCATCTTCGTTAGGTTGGAGTTAACATCGTGTCCGTACAAGACACGTGTCAAGCTATTGAATTTTTTTATTTTTTTTTTAATTTTAATTTTTTTTAATTATAATTTGTCATGTATCAAGTTACTGTCCTGCCACGTGGTAGGAGTAAAACTTGTTTTCCTTTTATCATTTTCTACACTTAAAAAGTAAGATAATTTAAATATTTAGGTGTGTGATTTGATGTATAAATTCAAAACAATTATTTTAATATGTATATAAGTTATAATTAAACTTATTTATTAATTTAGTCTCAAATTGGACAAGACAAAATTAGATGATTTTAAAGAATTGGATACTAAATTGAATCAAAAATTTTAATAAAAGACTAAATTAAAAACAAATTTTATCACTGTCATGACTGTAAACTGTCACGACAGTAACTGACATGTAACAAATTGTAAATTTAAAAAATAATTAAAATTAAAAAATTTTACAGCTTGACACGTGTTTTGATGACTGTGTTAACTTCAACTTAACGGAGAGATCAAATTAAACTCTTTTAAATAATTGAGATACTAGATTGAAAAAAAAATGTGGAAACCAAATTAAACTAAATCAAAAAACTTAGGAGAAGAAAAGAGTAATTATAACTTTTAATTATATAGATATAACATTGGGGGAGCCAAAATATGGTGGCATTGTAGTGTAGTGTTGTCTCTTGCCACAATACTGTTTAAAGAAGACAATTCCAAAAGGTAAAACAGTGTGATGAACTGAAAATACAGTCTTCCCTAGTTGATACTGAGCATTTTATGGTTGTCTGAAACTCATGTCTCAACAATAATCCATAGAACAGGTGTTCTTTGTGGAAGAAGATCGAAAGTCCAACTCCAACCATTACACATAAAGTTTTGATTTTGGCGGTTTTGTCTGTAGCTTGTATTGTAGCATCTGCAACCATAACACCAGCCATCAGATTTTGATGAAAAAGCCAAGTGGGGGCCATCCTCATACACTTTCACCGGTTCCCTTTTCTGATTCTCTATTATGTACCCGTGCTTTTATTCACCTGCAAGCTCAGAAAATCTACACCAGAATTTTTGTTACTCTCATGATGTGAGAGTATTATGAGTTAAGAGGGTTTGTGTCAGACTGCAAGAGAGAAACATGACATCTGTTTTCCACTCAGAACCATGTTGGAGTCATTGAAAGGTGAAAGAACGACTGAAGTGAAAAATTGGCATGCAATAGTCCATGTGAACAGTTGCATCACCATTTGAAGCCACTCAACTAGTTTCCTTTGTAGACCCTTTTGGCAAACCACTCCATACACTTTATCCTCGGAATATTTCTTTGGAGATTGAAGATTAAAATTCCACGAATAGGTGTGAACTTTCTATCCTTAATTCGAAACATGTTATAATCATTCATTTCCTATCACTAGCTATCTCTTGGCTGTGGCCACAAACTGATACAAGGTTAATAGTTTTTGGGTCAAACCACTGTTCCCAAGTCATAAAACTAGTTGTGGTTTATGTACCATGGTGGCTCCAGCAATCTGACAAACAATGTTTTGGTAAATTTCAGCTTAACAGTTTATTGCAGAGGATTCCGATAAAGTATCAGGACAACATGGAAGAGTGAGTATACAACTTTCAACACAAAATGACTTCAAGGGCCAGGACTATATCATAGGGTAGAATATTTCTATACAAAGTGATAGACTTTGATTTTGAAAGAAAATTGACAAAAGCTTTTTATGGCGGAATAAGCTATATCATGCTCGATATAGATAAATTCGTGCCCTCACTCATGAATTACTGCTCACTAAAAATGATATTAGTTCGCAGGGAATACTGAGCTGATGCCAAATCCGAACAAAAATCTGTCTTGGAAGTGACTCGGAGTTCCTTTATTCTCAGAAATTTCTTTTACAAAAATGCTTTTAAATAGTTTAAGGGAATAAAAGTACAGCTTTTAGTTCATAATTGTAACAAACAAACGCAAAGCTATTCATGGTTGGACCAAGAAAAAAATACAGACTTTTTATATAGTAAAAAAGCATTGTTGTTGAGAAGTAGCATATTTTGTTAAATATAAGTGTCAGTTACGGGTAAGAACAAATTTATCTGTGTGAACTTATGCCGAAAATATGGAAAGAATATATAAGAAAAGTACATTTTTTTGGTTGCTTAGTTATGCCGAAACGATAGTTACCCATTTCCCCTGCAGCTTCAAGCAAAAAATAGAAAATAACATCATTCAATCTCTTCACAAAACCCACTCCCAAAGTCTAATTCCCAACCAAATTTTCCCAACTATCTACATGATCCCTCAAATCAAATCACTAAAAGACACATGTCTGTAAGCCTAAATGATAAACAATCTTCTTACTTTGTGAATAAGCCTTCGGCATATAGGACACACTTTGCTCTCCCCATCGACAATCCTGCAAAATGCACTCAAATGTGAATCTCCTTAAATTTGTATAAACTGAAACCTATGAAAATATTCAGTAGTGAGTACCTCTGTGCACAGTCATAGCATGTGGCACAGTGTCCACAAGGAACAAAGAAGCTGTTGCGTTGTTCATCATAACAAATGCAACATAATTTTTCATCATATAACTCCTCTGACGAAGAGCTACTATACGTTCCTGAATTTTGTTCATCATCTTTTGCATTTGTTCCATATGACATTCGATTTTCCTCCACTCGCATCAATGGTTCAGTTTCGGTGTGTGTTGCAACCACATTACTTGTTCTGTATGTAACATCGATTGTAACATGACTATGCTGCTCAGCATCATCATAAACTCCAAGGACTTTCAGAATCAGAAAAACAACAATCGCAATAACTCCTACACGCAAAAATGCGGCATCTTTAGCAACAAAAAGTATATATAGTTCGACCAAAGGATTCAGAACAGAAATTTTAATCATTGTACCTAGAAGTAATATGTAGACAAACACACGGGCCACTAAAGAAATTTCAACATACGATATCCCTTCTCCCTGTAACCAATCGACGTAACAATGTATTTTTGAATTACTTCGGTGAAGATCTCCAAAGTTAAATGAGTCAGACAAGGTTTCTTGAGCCTTACATTGTCGGCTGCCGTAAGAATAATATAATGAGTTTCTGGGAAGAAAACACTGAGCCTACAAGGTCCATTTTCAGTGGAGCACATCTTCTTGGCTTTGGTGGTATCATATACCTTTGCTGAAACATTAACTTCCATAGTCAAGAATATGTTCTTTGCATTCATGTTTAGAACCCCAATGTGGTATCTATCATCTTCCTCAACCAAGTATTCAGCTTCTTTGCCTAGCAATGTCCACAAAAATCAAAATGCCCTCCTCTTTCAAAATTTTCATATACTTAGCAAATCAGAGATAATTGGGCGAAACACTAGAAAATAGAATTGGACATATTGCTGTTTAATTGGTAACAATTTCTTGATTGAAAGAAATAATGATGGTCGTAAGCTTTCTAAAAAAGGATTGGTTCTTTATAATAAAATCATGACAAGAGAGGAGCAACTTATAATGAAACAGTAAGTATTTGCCGATTCTAGTTGACTAGTAATATGACTAAATAGTATGGTAAATGAGAGTCAACTATCTTCTTTTAAATTAGTTTTTAATGTTGAGTTAAATTTTAAGATGATGTAAAAGTTTGCCTTAATAATTGTTAAACTTAACAAACAGGTTATCAAATAACTCAAATGAACAATCTTTGTCAATAATAGAGTAGGTTAAGAATGTCACGTTAATTATAAATATGAAATAGTGTATATAAGTAGAAGAGAATTTTGATATCATGATAAAAAATATAGCACTAAAGAAGTTTTTGACCCAATTTTCTGCTAAGACAGCTAATTCTGTAATCAATTACCATTAACAGTCTCTCGAAGAGAAATTGCATTGAGGAAGGTCGGCTGTGAATTCTGTAGTTGTTCAAACTTCATGTCTCCTGCGAAATAAGAATGATTCTTCAGGCAAACCTGAAATTCATACTAAAAATAATGTATAAAAAGAGAGACAGGCATGACCTTTAACCACCATCCCATGTAGCTTATCCAAACCAGTAGTAGTATGTTCTTCCCACCTAATACGGATGGTGGAACCCTGATTTAACCACAGAGAAATCACCTGAAGTTGAAAAGTCAATTTCTTCAAAGACATTCTTCTGGGTGATTGCTTCAGAACAAACCAAACCAAACCAAACCTTGTAACAATGTTTACCTTGTTTTTATACGGTTCAACGAGGAAAAAATCCGACGCCGTCCAATTAGTTTGGGAGCTCAACTGGGGCTTCTTATTGAAAGTGTGAATAAAGACTTGATTTTTGTCCTTGGTTGACACTTGAAGCTGCTTCACAAAAACAGAACTGGTTGTAATCAAACGGGATGAGACGGGACCAAGCAAGATAAGGGAATCCCCGTAATATCCATAACGGAGTGTGGCTGAAACTGCAAAACAGAAAAAAAAAAAAAAAAGGCAATGCGTGAGAAAGAGTGATGAAAGGAGTGAGGGAAGCATAAAGAAGATGAAAAAATTACATGCCAGAAATCCAAATGGCGAGAGGAGGCAGCATCCACGCATGTTGCCAGCGGTGAGTCTGAGATGGTGCAGTGCGCGTGGGTGGATGTAACAGAGCCATTGATAAAATTCAAGATAGCACCATTGAGGTTTGCCTGTTCTTTTATGAAGCTAAACGTTAGGTGTGGTGCGAGTGATTGGCTGGTCTTTGAATTGCTGGTATCAGGCATGCATGTTGAACGTTAGGTGCTACTTACTATAACTTTAATTACTTTCCACATCAACTACTTTAATTCTGCATTTCTTTTATTAATATTCTTCTTCAAGGGTAAACACAATCAAACGCTAAACACTGACTGACAAAGATTTTAAGTAACAGTACAAACTGATAGTAACCGTGACGACAAACAAAATACATGTCTTTTACGTGCAAACAGGAAAAATGAAAACACACGCTGATATGCAGATAAGGCGGAGAAACCTATAATTGAGATATGATTGACAGATGATGTAAAAGTTAAAAGCTGAAGAAGAAAAAGAAACGCCAATATATATTATAGTACAAGAAACAAAATATTTGGGTTTTGCAGTGAAAAGGTTTAAAAGCAAGTAAAAAGACCGTGTCTATGAAAAATATATAAAAGATAGAATAAGACAAACATTTCTACAAGAACAAAAAGGGAATAACTATTTTGTGTAGACTGGCAACAAGGGTTGGTAATTTCACCTGTCTATGTTTTCTGAACAAACTCATTTTTTACCGATTTTGTTTTAAATTTTTTTATTGTTGAAAATACAAATAAATTTTACTGTAAAAAAAAATTGTAAAAAATTACTTATCTTTTTTTTAAAATAATTTGTATAAAATTCTTTTCGCAACAAATTTTGTAAATAATACTTACAAATTTTATAATTTTATAAAAAATAATTATCCATGAAAAAATTATCTACCAATTTAAATTCTTAAAAAAATATATATTTTCTTACAATTTATTTTAACAAATTTGTAAAAAAATTCATGTAATATAAAATTTTTGAATAATAACTCTACCAAAAGAAAGAGTAACAAATGTGAAAATATCATTAGTGAAAATAATATGACTCCATGATTATAATAACCATTTAAAAATTAACATGACTCCGTGATTATTTCTATCCACCTAGGTAAAACTTTTGAAAGTTAATTCATATAATTATATGCACAAAATTCTATATTAATAAAATGTTGACACAAAATAAAAACTTATTCTGATTATAATCGATTATAAGAATAATTAATCATTGAAATAATATAATTTTGCAATGATCTCAAACACATTTAATATGAAAAAAAAAACTTTAGAGAAACACTAAAAACATAGTTCTTGCAAATTACTTATACAATATAAAAAATAATTCAGTAAAACATGTTAGGGTCTCTTTCTTTTTCAGGCCACAGCACCATCAGTTTCAACTTCCAATCTTCCTTATTAGTAAGAACAAGTTCTTATCAACAGCAAACTTAACACAATGAGAAGCATGTCCTCTCAGCATCATCTGAAGTCCGCCAAATGATGCATATACCTCCCTGGTGCAAGAAAAAAAAAACTTGGTTGAAGAATTGACCAATCTGTAGGACTATGAAAGAAAGAAAAATATGCGCCATCATACTGTGTTTGCAAAGATACGAGATTCCATTAAGTAAAATGTAAATAACATTCTAATCAAACTCCATGAAATAATTAGACAAACATAGCGCTTACAAATATGCAACTAAACTATTTCTCTGCTAATTCAATTTGATGTAAAACACGATTTGATTGAACATCCTAGATCCCCAAATGATACTTTTAACAAGAACAAAAAGAGTAAAACACCAATATGGAAAAAATGTACGTACACTTCAAGCTCCTCAGGTTTTGAACATCCCTCAATATTATACAGCCTTCCATGCATGATGTATTCAAACTTGTCTTGAATTGACACCGAGCCATCCTGGACAAAGATCAATTCAGTGTGAGGCCAGTATTCACTACTTTGGTGACAAATATAAATCATTGAATTTAATTTAACAGATACCTTTCACATACTTACATATTACCGTAATATGGTAGTTAAAGATTGAAACACACTGCTAAATTTCTCTTTGTTTATTCTGACACTAATCATTAACCATCTATAATTTGTTTAATACCATACAGGCGTTACAACTATTTGTTCCAGTTTCTAAGTAAGTGCATTTGCACGCAGATGACTTTCAACAGTCACTTTGTGGACCTTTCTCCACATTCAACTACAACATGACTTGTATTTTCAAAGTATGGAAGGCATTTAATTTAATTTAACTCGGTGCCTTTTCGTTTGAATCTACCCTAACCAGTTCATGTTGTTTAGTTAGCACCATCAGACAGTGCCATCCCATAATATACGTAACTGAGTGACAATGAGCCAAATTGTGGCTAAGTCCACAAAATGATCAGGCAAAAAACAAAGCCTAAATAAGAGTTGGATTATGGAAGAGGTTTAAATAAATTGTTGAGTAAAGAGAACTAGTTCATATTGTCTAAAACCACAGTTAAGCACACCGAACTGTAAATGAATTAGTTTACCTTAGTATTCAAAACAAGTGAAGGAGACAAAGCCATTAAGAATCTTTCTTTTTCCTTCATAGGATAAATCTCTGTATTTACATCTAGAAGCATGTACATATCACGCTTCTCACTCCGTGCCACAATCCGAGAAACTGCAAAAAGATAGCTACGATACTGTAAATGCTAAAAGAACTTTGTCTAGCAAATATTATTCATAACATAAGATCAAATAAGTTTGTCAACTAATAAAACTAGGTAATAACATAGGCCTACTATCCACCTAAAGTAACAACTAAAGTATAAAATTATTGCAAAGCTCTATCATGGTCTGCCATAACCTGAATACCAATGTTTTCATAATTAAATTCTCCACTTGTACCCGGTTCATAATCATTTGTTAGTAGGTGAGCTTTACTGTTGGAGCCAAAGCAAAATTTTATTCTCCTTAATTTTCTGAAAAGACCTCAGTTCAATATGGTTTGTTTCATATATTAAAACTTCTAAAAAAAAAATAGAACCTAGCATTTTATTTATCTATCTGAAAACCCATAATGATTTTGGAAAATAATAAGAATAATGTTCTAGCCAAAACTACTGCAGTGCTAACATAAACAGAATAGAGCCATAGTTTCTAATAATCAATGATTCTTGTTGAGACAACTTTTCAAGTTCAAAATCATACAGCAATTTCATCTTTAAAAACATGAAAATGAAATGATACAAAGAAATAAAAGGTGTCCATACCCTTGTCATACTTTTTACCATCCGGATCTAGAGTCTCAACCATGAAAATATCATCAAAAAGAAGTTCATTCATCTTCTCTTCCTTCAAAGCCATTTAGTTTCAGTTATCCAAACTCAAGAGCAGAGCAGTAGCCTGACACTGAACATATTGAGATTAGCACTAGAATTCAAAGGAAGAGCATCTTTATGTATGCCTAAAAGAAAATTTAGATGTATAAGCATTAGAAAAACCACAATGGCACTACTGTGATATTCAACCTCGTGGCATCTCGTCACAATATTTCATATGTCAAGGTCTGATTAGACCATTCAAGAAAAATAGTAAAACACTTCAACAATTACAAATTGCAACATCCCAAAAATTTAATCTTCCAACTTCCAAACCAGTATGATAATTAAATCCTAATTACAGATATGAATACAAGGCATTATGGTTTATCACCACTCTCCAGTTTTCTCCAATTTTTGCTCTCTCAACAAATAACATAAAATATAGTGAAACAGTTGTTATAAAGATAACTTTTGAAATTGAAAAAAACTACAAATGAGGTTCTTGAATTGTGCTTTTTAGAATCCATCTGACTTGTGCATAAAGGCGTCAAGGGATTCTATATAGGACAAGGAGTGGTAAAAACTCCTGACCTGGGGATGATCTTATGATCCTATATGCTCCTACTAAAATATTTTTACAGTTATGCATTAAAGCAACATAAATGTCACTTTAAAACAAATGAAAAAAAAAAAATCACAGTTGTGATGTCACAGCATAAGATTCGAATTCAAACATACAATTTCTTAATAGAAAGTTGTTTTACACAGACTAATAACAAAATCCCATTCAGAGGTTCAGCCTCTTTGGTTCAAAAGAAAATTTACAGAGACCCTTTAAAAAACCACAAAAACAATAATCGAAATGGAATAGAGAGTGATTGAGTAGGTGAGACCAACCAAGAATAGAATAACTGTCTTAGTTATCCGCAGGTTCAATAAGCGGCGGCTACCCGAGGCAACAGCGGTTGTGAAAGAAGAAAAAGGTTGAGTGAGGGCAAGATATACAGATTTTCAACTAGACTCTTTTTGCTAGAGAGAAAGCTAAAATAAAAAAATCTTCACTTAAAATATTTTGTATCTATAAAATTAAAATATATTTACCTTTTTCAGTTGTTTATTTTATTTTATTCTTTTTTATATTGTTCACTTAAAATATATTTACCTTTTTCAGTTGTTCAATTTATTTTATTTTTTTTATTTGTTCATTTAAAATATGTTTTATCTTTTATTTTAAATCTGATTTTAGGTTTAAAAAGTGTGATAATATGCTTTATTTTTATTATATGTGTTACGTGTTTATTTTCATGATAACAGAAAAAAACAAAATAATTTTTACTGTAATTCTTAAATAAAAAATATGATTAAATTTATAAAAATAATTATGAAATAAATATTTTTTATAATTTATTAATGTAAACTATCGCTATCTCGCTTACATATAAATATTCTTTAGATATGTACAGTATTATGCTAATAATTAATGATATCTGTAGATAATTATAATGTAATATTGTAATATTATTAAGTTAATATTTAAAATAAATTTATATTTATTAAAAATAAAATACAATACTTTTTAAAAAAGAATAATTAATGAAGGAATAAAAAAGTAATTGTTAGTATAATTTTATGAAATTAATATAAAAATAATAATTATTTTTTATAAAATGAATAAATAATTATATTATAAAATATAAATTAAAAATAATTAATTATGAAAAAAATATTATATATATATATAGTTATAAAATATATATTATAATATTATAAACAGTTAATTAAATATAAAACAATAATTATAAATTTTAAAATATAAAACAATAAAATAGATATATTAATAAAAAAATGGTAACTAATGCATGTATTAAAAGCTGTTATAAAAAGAAAAAATATAATTTATAATTATAAATAAATTACATCATGTGAAATTTAAAATTTGATTTTTTTATAGTTTTTAAAGAATTAAATATAATTTGATCTCGTTATCTTTGTCATTAAGAAAATATTTTATATCCATAGCCTTCTACCTATATATTATAACTTTAAATGTTTTCATACAAAAATATACACACAAAATATTTTATAATAAAAATAAATTGGTACCTAGACAATGGGGCTATGACTATGGAACACAGGGACTAAGAAAAGTTTGTTAATTTATAAAGATTGAAAAAACAAATAAAAATGAAAACAAAGTTATTCTGTCACATTCTCTTACTATATATTAAATGAAATAATTAAATAATTTAGGTTAGCGCCTAAAAAAATACTGAACTTTTTATTCATATGGCTTCCGCGGAAAAGAAGCCCGCCTTCCCCGGTTGCGCGCCACAGGGAATTTTTTACTTTCAATTCAAAACATTTGTCCAAGTAAAACTACATGTTTGAATTTAGAACCAAAGTGAAAATCCTCAAATTTTCAGACACACCAAATCATTTTGGTTTTCATTTGAAAACCCGCTCTTTGTTTTGTCTACCCATCATATATAAATAAACATTATGGCTCTATCTCTTCCTTACCCAGCACCCCATCTTCATCTTCTTTCTTTCTTCTGTTCTCCAAAATAACAACACACAAGAAACGAGATGGAGACGCGTGCAGCTGCAAAGAGAAAGGCAACCGCTGCTGCTCCCATGGTAGTGGTCGAAAAACAACATCCCAAAAGGCAGCGTGTTGTGCTGGGTGAACTTTCAAATCTTCCGACTGCAACTCAAAATCAACGCAAACAGAAACTGCAATGTAGGAAGAATCCGAATTTGAAGAAACCATCTCCCACAGAGTCCATTCCCTCTTCTTCCCAGATTGATCAACCTTATGTTTCCGACATCTATGAGTATCTTCATGATATGGAGGTAATTCTCATTCATCAATGTCTTTAAAGTTTTAATTTTGCCCAAGCTGACAACTTGGTGATCTTGGATGTCTGTTTCAAATTCTGAATTTCTGATTTTCAGATGCAGAGGAAGAGGAGACCAATGGTTGATTACATTGAAAAAGTTCAGAGAGAAGTTACTGTAATCATGAGGGCAATATTGGTGGATTGGCTAGTGGAGGTAGCTGAAGAGTACAAGCTTCACTCCGATACCCTTCATCTCTCTGTTTCATACATAGATAGATTTTTATCAGTGAATCCTGTTAGCAAGTCAAAACTTCAATTACTGGGTGTTTCTTCCATGCTAATTGCTGCGTAAGACATCATTTCCTTGTTAGTTTTTGAAGTTTGCAACAAATGTTCAATTTGAATTGTTTAAACATCACATTTGCATTCATTTTTTTATTCAGAAAGTACGAGGAAGTTGACCCACCGCGTGTTGTTGCTTTTTGCAACATTACTGATAACACATACCACAAGAAAGAGGTAAATTCCTTAACTGTCTCTTTTATCTGTTATTGATAATACCAAATTATGTCATTATTTTTCATTTTTTGTGATCTTTATTTTACCCTTACTCTAGTTACATGGGTGCTGGTAATATATAGGTTGTAAAGATGGAAGCTGACATACTCAAGTCTCTAAAGTTTGAGATGGGAAATCCTACTGTGAATACCTTTCTAAGGTAAGGGGATATACACTTTAAATGTAAATATGAATATTTAGCTTTTATTGAAATAACATTGAGTGTTCTCATTGTTTCAGGAGGTTTATTAATGTTGCTTGTGATAACCAAAAGGTGAGTTAAATAGTTCTACTTATTATTTTTCATTCTCTTGAAAGCTTTATTGTGTTGTTACTAATTGTCGTTATCTTATTGTTTCCAGGCTTCAAATTTACAGTTTGAATTTCTAAGCTGCTATCTTGCAGACCTAAGTTTGTTGGACTATGATTGCTTGAAAATTTTGCCTTCCATTGTGGCAGCTTCAGCTGTATTTCTTGCCAGGTTTATCATTGCTCCTGAAGTCCATCCTTGGGTAAATGTCTAATGTTATAGTGTCATTTTAGAAGTATAAAATGTTAATTGTGTTCTAAGGGATTAAATGTTGAGAACCTTTTGCAGAGTTCTTCATTGTCTGGATGTTCTGGTTACCAACCAGTTGAACTGAAAGAGTGTGTCCTCATCTTGCATGACTTGTATTTTTCAAGAAAGGCAGCGTCTTTCAAAGCTGTTAGGGAGAAATACAAGCACCACAAGGTACTTATCTTTTTCATTTATTATGATATACTTCAATTATGATTTGAACAAATTGAGTGACTTGAAATTTTCTGCTGGAACAGTTCAAGTTTGTAGCAAGATTGCCTTCTCCTCCGCATATACCAAGACATTACTTTGAAACTCAGTGATGCCGTGGGAGTTCCTTCATAAAAAAGAAAAAGAAAAAAAACTCAATCAGAAAAGATATCATTTTTGTATAGTGATTTAATTTGATGGAAGTTGGTATCTGTTAAATGTTACTTGATATGGCATGTGTCCAAAGGTTGGTTTGTTTGGCCATTATTTTGATGTCCTTTCTTAGAAAATACATTAGTAAGATTTGTATATATGATCTGGAAGAGCAATAGGATAAGTTTAGGTACCACTGTTCAGTCACCTTTGCCTGAATCATCAAGGAAAAATGTGATGGGTCGATTAACAAGATGCAAAACTTTTATGTGCATTGTTATCACTGAGCCTTTAAGAATCAAATGTGCAAATTCATGATCTGGATACTACTGGACACAGTTGCGTGTATTATTGTTGTAATTCTGGTTCAATAAGGAGTAAAATTCACAAGTTCATCCAAGAGAACTCTCAGGTGAAGTATCCGGTAATGGACATATGAGTTTGTCTTAATGAAAAATTCCTCTGAATTTTGAAAGATTTGAACAAAGTCGTATGTGAAAGAGGAATTTGAGATCTTGCCTCACATCACTGATTCACATGATGATGGTTGCAATATCGAGGAAGACGGCAATTCAATCAAGAAAGCAGCAGTTCTAAGCAGAATACGAAGAGGATGGTAGAAGTTTTGTACATTGGAGATTAATATGTAATCACTGAAATTAAGGAAGACCAAAGGGGAAGGTGTTGAAATTTCTAGAGATGTGAAGGAAATACATATGTATAATTTTTAAATGGTTTTATTTTTAAATATTTTGTTAAAAAGAATGGCTTTTAATTTTTGTTAGTTGATAGTATTTAAAAAGTTATACTAGTGTATCTTTACACAATTTTTGTTTTAGTTGATAGTTGTATTAAAGATGTGGACAAAAAATAATTCTTTTAAATATTCATTGAGAAGCAATGGTGTCAAGAAAAAATTTGGTTTCTCAATTGAAAAGTAATAAATTTGACTGATATCAATAGAAAAGGGTTCGAATATAAATAATTTTTGAAAACTACAAATTTACTATTATATATTATTGGTTTGGATAAAAAAAAACTATCACAGAAAATGTTTCAATCTATCTACGCGTCTTATCAAACCTTATAAAAGAAAATCTTCACCATGAGGGATTATTTCTTTTCTACACAAATATCTTCCAATTTTACTACTTTTTAAATTTAAATAGAATAAAAGTTTTACTTTTTTTCTTTTTAACAACTATTTTTTTTAATTTAAATAATTGTCTATAATAAAAAAACAGTTGCATAATAAAAATTTCACTTATTATAAAATTATAAAAATAATTTATTTTTATAAATACCTATGACAAATATTTTTTAGCTTTAAAACTATTTTTATTAATAATTTATAATTTAACAATTTTTTATTACAGTAAAAAAATAAATACACATGCACAAGTGTTTTATTTGTATCTAATTAAGAGAATAATCTCCTTTAATTAAATTAATGATAAAGAAAATTATATAACATATATATAGTATCTCTAATTATCTTTTCTTTTCTTTATATATAGTTACCTTATTTATATAAAATAATTAAGTGAATCACGTGCCTGAAAATATAATCAAATATTTGATTTGGGTTACCCGAATTATCCTCATTAATATTTTTCATTTGTAACACTAAATCATTTATAACTAATGATAAAAACTAAAACAAATTAAAAAAAATATTAGAGAATAAAACAAAAGTTAAAGACAACTCAAATAAATTCATATTTCACATACTTGAAACAACTTTGAGCCTGTAAAATATGTCACTTTGAAGTTTAGGAAAAATAATATAATTAAACATATCTATGAATAAATAAGTTTTGAATCTATTTTAATAATATTATATAAATATGGTAATGAAGGAAAATATATTATTATAATGTAATTTGAATAAATAATTTATATATTAAATAGTAAGATCTACTAAAAATATTTTTGTATATAGATTATTGAGTATTAAAATGTATTTTAATAGAAATATCTCATCTCACACGACACCTGTATTTTTTCAACACAAGCCAAATTGAAAGTTGAAAAGCAAAACACTTTTCTTTCCTCTGTCTATTCTATATAATCACCCCAAATCTTAAAAACTTTTCGATCCAAATTAACCACACTCAAGGAAAGAAACAATGGAAACTCGTGCAGAAAAGAGAAAGTCAAATGTCATGGCCTCAGTTGTGGTGCAGAGACAACATCCCAAGAAGCAACGCGTTTGCTTCACTCAACCTTCCAATCTACCAAACTTTGCCGAAACTTCTAGTCTTTGCGAAGAGAAACTGCAATCTCTGTGGAATAATGTCAACCTTAAAAGATCAAATTCCAGGAACAACTTTCTTCCTTCCTCCCAAATTCATGAACTTGATGTTTGGGACATCAACGAGTATCTTCGTGCCTTGGAGGTGACTATGTTTTTTTTTTTTTAAGATTAACAAATTCTTAATTTTTGTCAAAACTTATCAGTTTAGTTTTTTGATATTGTGAGGTGTCTGAATTCTCTCCTTGTTTGTTTCTTGGTATGCAGATAAAGAGAAGACCAATGGTTAACTATATTCAGAAAGTTCAAAGAACAATTACCTCCAACATGAGAGCAGTATTAATGGATTGGTTAGTAGAACTTGCCGAGCAGCACAATCTTCTCTCGGATACTCTTCTGCTCTGTGTGTCATACATTGATAGGTTCTTATCAGTCCATCCCATGATTAAGTCGAGGCTTCAATTGTTGGGTGTTTCGTCCATGTTCATTGCTTCCTAAGTTTTTCATGTCCATTCTTAATTTTGCAAAGGTTGTTTTCCTTAATTTGTTTTAGCATTACAATTTCTTTCTCACCATACATTTAGGAAGTATGAGGAAGTTGATCCACCCAGTTTGAATGAGTTCTGTAACGTCACTGATAACACCTGTAATAAGACAGAGGTAAATATGTTATTTTTGTGTTACTAGATTAAACTCTTGTTTCTTATTTTTTGATTATTTCTTCCTAACTTTGGTTTCCATGGTTGTTGATGATAACCAAGATTATAAAGATGGAGGCTGAAATACTCAAGACTTTGAATTTTGAGATGGAAAATCCTACTGCAATCACTTTTTTGAGGTGGGAGTTTTATATGCAAATATGAATATATAACTTCCACAAAATAGAAGTAATTTGATTAACTCTGGTTATAATATCGTTTCAGGTTTTTTTCTTGGGCTGCTTCTGATAATCAAAGAGTAAGTTGAATTGGTTTTCTCATTCTTCTTGATTGTCTCAAGAACTATTTGTGTTGTTTACATCTTTTTTTATATTTCAGACTCCAAATTTGAAGGTTGAATTTTTGGGCTGGTATTTTGTTGAGCTGAGTTTGTTGGATTATGATTGTATAAGATTCTTGCCGTCTGTTGTAGCAGCATCTGCTTTATTTCTAGCCAGATTTTTGATTGATCCTGAAGTGCATCCTTGGGTAAGTATATGTTATGGATGATGATAGAATTTTAATTTTAAAAGAATAAGCTAAATGTGTTTCAAGTAACTCAATTTTGAGAACTTTTTACAGACTTCTTCCTTGTTTGAATGTTCGGGTTACAAACCAGTTGAATTGAAAGAGTGTGTTCTCATCTTGCATAATTTGCATTTGTCAAGAAAGGCAGAATCTTTCGAAGCTGTTAGGGAGAAATACAAGCAGCACAAAGTGATTATTTTGGCATTTCTTTTGTTATAATATACTTCTATTCTCTTCATGACAATTTGAGTGACAAAATTTTGTCTACACTTGAATAGTTCAAATACGTGGCAAATTTACCTTCTCCTTCATATGTACCAAGTTACTACTTTGAAGACCAGTTGCATATGAATGATCAGCAAACGTTATGTACGATTGACAATGTACATTCCACTCCATGAAAATTTCAACCTTGTCACTGTATTTTTCTTCTGACATTGATCATCATTATTGTGGGAGGTAAATATTTTCATACCATTTATCAACTTGTGTTTTGAAACAATCATATATTCTGCATAATTAGAATTTGTTTTCATGTTGTTTGCAGTTGTTCGAAGTTATTGGATTCAGAGTTTGTGCAATTAGAGATGATACAGTTTGCAAATCTGCAACCCTCTAGGATCAATGAGAATTTCTATCTTTTATGGCAAAAGCTTTCATGGATAGGATCTGTAGTTTTTACAGCTATGAATACTTGTTTAGGAGGCATGCAGAAATATTTTGTTCATGTTTATTTTTTGTTCACTTTTGAATCCATGATTTTAATTATTAGGCTCTGGTTATTTGATTATTTTATGCAAACTGCATTAAGGGGTTAATGGCTGCATGATCGTCAATGTCTGTGTTCCCATTGTCTATTTGTAAGTGAAAAATTAGCATCGTTTTAGTTCTGGTGATTGTGATTTGCAATAACAAAATTTTCTAATCTTCTATGTCAGTTATCTAGAGAGTTAATTTTATATCACAGGTCTAAAAAGTCGACATAAATAAAACAAATTTATGTTGGTTGTATCTGACGAGTTCAAAATCATTATAAGAAACATATTTTAACCATCATAAAAATTATTCTGGCACTAGTATTATGTACTTAAATATACATATACTGGTATCTTAAAAGATCAAATATTTTATTAAACTAACTATTAATTTTTCTTACATGGATAAAAACACTTATATTAAAAAATTCTTTGTCAAAATTTCAAGAAATCTATTTAAAAAATTCAATAGTAATTTTTTTAATTTAAAAATGAATGACTATTATAAATACCAGTGAAATCAGTGTTCACTTTTTTTAATTTTAAAAATAAATAAAAATATTTTTCAAAATTTTATTATAAATATTTTATTTATTTATTTATTTTATAAATAATTTAAATTAAATTAATTTGAAAAAAATAAAAAATAAATGAAACGGTTAAATCTAACAAAATGATTATTAAAGATAAAAATGATAAATAATTATTTTAATTTTAAAAAATAATTATTTATTAAAAGATAAATTTAAAAATAGAAATACAAGATCAAAATAGATTTCTCTTTATATATATATATATATATATATATATATATAAAAGATCTTTCGAACATTATTAAATAAATTTAAATGAATTTAAGTGGGTTATTAATACTTTCTAATCATTTATAGATGTGTTTAGGGAGTTCATTTACTGCTTTTTAAACCAAAAGTTGGCTTTTCCTATGTAAGTAAAAGAGTTATCCAATTCTAGTTTTGTGATCTTTTAATTCAAAAGTTGTAAATAAACATTTATTGGTAACCATATTACTATAATTAGATTTATCAGTATAGATATCTTAAACCTTACACATATCTTCATTTACACGTTAATTACATATATTTTTATACAATATAAAAAATTTATTTGTATACTCTAATCATATTTTTGAAACGTCAAGAAGAAACTCTTTACTCATGACAATTTTATAACCACAACTCTTTCTCCATGTACATACAATTTGATATATTTTTGTAATTTTTTAGTACAAAATGAAATGAATCAATTAAATAATATATTTGAATAGTATTGATTTGATGCCGTGAACTAAAGTGGCGCGCCCTCACCCGCCCATAGAAAAACAAATCTTTGAACTGAATACACAGACCCAAATCCTCAAATTTTCATTTTCATTTCAAAAAAAACCGCTCTTTGTCTTCTCCACTCAATACACAAAATTGATAAAACATTAGCTTACTCTTCACTCTTCCATTTCTTGCCTTTTCACAATCTGTTTCAAAATTAACAACACGGCGAGGAAGAAGATGGAGACTCGTGCTGGGAGAAAGAGAAAAGAAGCTGTTGTGGTGGTGGAAAAACAGCACCCCAAAATGCATAGGGTTGTATTGGGTGAACTTCCCAATCTACCAAACCTTATTGTCCCCGAAAATCAAAATCTGTCCAAACAGAAAGTTCCATGTTTGAAAAATCCCAACATCAAGAAACTATCTTCTCCTCAGATAGACCCCCATTATGTGTCTGACATCAATGAATATCTTCGTGCAATGGAGGTGAGTCAAGGGTTTTTTCTTGTTTTGCTTTTTTGTATATATCGACTGGTGCTTACTTTTTACCCATTTATGGCATGCAGACCAAAAGAAGACCAATAGTTAACTACATGGACAAAGTTCAATTGGTTGTTACCACAAACATGAGACAAATATTGGTGGATTGGTTAGTAGATGTTGCTGTGGAGTATAAGCTTCTCTCTGAAACTCTTCATCTATGTGTGTCATATATAGATAGGTTTTTATCGGTCAGTCCTGTGACAAAATCGAAGCTTCAATTAGTAGGTGTTTCTTCCATGCTTCTTGCCTCGTAAGTGTCTATGTTGAGTTTTGTAAAGATTTTTACCCTTATTCTATTATGTAGACATGTAGATTCACTATTACATTCCTCTCAAATTTGCAGGAAGTACGAGGAAACTAAACCACCCAGGGTGGACAAATTTTGCAGCATAACTGATAACACTTTTGAAAAGGAAGAGGTAAATATTACACTTGTCTGTTCGACCTATTAAAATATGTCATTTGCCTCTTTTTCTACTCACTCTGTTCATGACATAGGTTGTAAGGATGGAAGCTGAAATACTTAAGTCTCTGAACTTTGAAATGGGCAATCCTACTGCAATCACTTTTCTAAAGTATGAAATTTGTACTGAAATGTCATTATCTAGCTTCCTTGAGATGAAATTAATTTGACTAATTGGGTATGGTTATTGTCCCAGGAGATTTTTGAGTGTTGCTTCTGTGAACCAAAAAGTAAGGGGATCTGCTGTCCTCATTCTTCTTAATTATCTTAAAATTTGACTGTGTTGTTTTGTAATCTTATTTCATTTTTTTGTTTCAGACACCAAATTTGAAGATTGAGTTTCTGAGTTTCTACCTTGCTGAGCTGAGTTTGTTGGATTATGGTTGTATAAGATTCTTGCCTTCCATTATAGCTGCATCTGCTTTATTTCTTGCCAGGTTTATTATCTCTCCCAAAGTGCATCCTTGGGTGAGTATTTATCTTATGGATAGTGCTTCATGTTTCTCATTAAAAGAGGAAAAGTACTCTTGTTTCGAGAAATTTAAACTTCACCACCTATTGCAGACTTCTTCCCTGCATGAATGGTCAGGTTACAAACCATTTGAGTTGAAAGATTGTGTTCTCACTTTGCATGACTTGTATTTTTCAAGAAAGGCAGCATCCTTCCGATCTGTTAGGGATAAATATAAACAGTGCAAGGTAAAGCTTTTGCATTTCTTTTGTTATAAAATACTTCAATTCTCTTTATGACAAATTGAGTGACAAAAAGTCTTCTGCGTCAACAGTTCAAGTGTGTGGCAAACCTGTCCTCTCCTCCACATGTACCAAGTTATTACTTTGAAGATTGATGATGCAGTGACAATTCCTTGACAAATAATAATTTTGAACATAAACCTTTTTTAAAGTGCACTCTTATGAATATTAATGTAGAATCTTTCCCAAAGTTGCATTTAGCAATCAACCTATCTGATAGGTACCTTCTTTGGATCTCTTAATTTTGATTGAGTGGAAATGCTGAGCTCTATTCAAGTTTTGTCCTACCTTTAACTAACAATTTCATTATTGCAGGGATCTTAGATTGAATGCTTCTTGGAGACTGAAGTTGATATCACTGATGTAATGATTTTTTTGTACCGCCAATGACCATGATAATCAGAACTAAATTAGTGTTGTAACTATTATAAGGGATTAGATCTAGGTTTAGTCTTAGGAATTTAAGTGTAATGAATGGTAGAAATGAGTATGATAACTAAAAGGGATGAAGATTGAATAGTGTCTTAATCTTTAGTATTGTTGGTTCATGGTTTATTAATATCAAACATTCTCTTTGAAGAATCCACATTTAGGTCCTATGAATGAATGATGTATCAATTAACGCGAACATCTGAGGTTAGATTTTATTCTTTTACAACACCAGCTCCCCCTAGATAACGAGGCTATTAATCCTTGTAACGTTTATAGTGGACAAAAAATCTTAATAGTTCAATTTTTCTAGATGGTGTCAAAAGTTGCTGATCCTTGTTTTATTTCCTCCGCATATCAATATGTTATTTTGACCAATTCACTAGCTAATAACCTAAATACATTAGGTATGTCTTGTCTTACATACGATTGAAATTGTTCATCTTTTAAAGTTCAACCTTGTTGCTTTTAAGAGAGACATGAATGTATGCGTTTAGGAGCAATTTAATGGTAGGTCCCTAAGAAAAGTTGGGATATTGGGTGGATGGAAGAAAAATTTGGCAAGCTTAATATATTGTGTTTAAACTGTCTTCTAGTTTTGTTCTGAAATTCTTTTAAAAAATTTATAGTGTTAAGTTAAATAGATTATTGAGAAGGTTAGGCACTTGTTTAGGACATAAATCCAATCCATCCCCTCTGGATAAAATATATTTGGAACTTCTTATCACGGAACGAAGAGTGGTCATAATTGTTTTTTTTTTCCCTTATAGCAAACATTGTTCTATTTCCAGATATAAGCCATTGTTAACCTCTCAATCCCACGTTGTTTGAAAAAGTCATTGAACTCATCATGTTTGATACAGAACATTTTTAGACATTCAATTGCCTTATTCATACATCGACTTATCCATACTAATTAATTATGAACTTCTCATCTCATTGCCTTATCCATACATCAGAACATTCTAAGCTTGTGGTTGGATTTGAAGATGAATATGGAGAAGGTAACATACAAATTTCAGCACTTTAAAATTATTAAAATAGGATGTTTTATTATAATATTCAAATAAGATAATCCATTGTATAAAATACATTATTACAAAGTTAGTAGACTCTTTGAATGTGGATTTGCTTAGCGAGTGTATTATCGCTTAGTGAGTCTACATAATCCTACAGAACCTAATTCTGCATACTTATGTTATTCCAGTCCAATCTAAACATTCTAATAGTCATTACAGATATCAAAACATATCAATTACAAATTCACAACATTTATCAACTCAATTGATCATATTTGTAGTACTAATCATACATTTCAAAATCTCATCATACAACCATACAACCCAAATCATATAAATTTGAGGATTTAACCCCCAATTCAACAGGTAAAACTCATCACACTACTCAATCATGTCGATAAATCATAGTACAATCAATACAATCATGCAATTAGTAATTCAAACATGTTTATAACTTAAAAGTAATGCAATTAGCTTCTCTGACCTGTTATCCAGCTTAGACAACTCTATAAATGTCGAACACTTCTCATAAGAACGATCAGAACATACTGTTATAATCAGTGATCAACAAAGACTCATACTCTGATTATTTAAATGACACATGCAACCAAAAGAAAGACTGCATGTAAGGGCAAAACAGATTGGACCAAGAAAAGGAGTAGAAAACTAATTTACACGAAGAGCTTGTCGAGATGATCAATCCAAAAAGGAATAACTCTTAGAAAGAAGTCATAAAACTTTAGAGAAAGTGAAAGATGTGTTTTAAAAATAATAAAACGATTTTATAAAAAACTATTTATACTAAAACCTTTTGATATCATTTTTATATTTAAATAATCGAGTCTTACTATTTTTAAACCATTATCACTTCTAAAACACAATAATACAATTTTACGCCTTTACACAAAAGTAGAATTAAGGAGAAAGAAAGATAAAAGTGAAGTTATTTGGATTTAAAAAGGATTAAGAAAAATGAAAGAAAAATTTATAAAAATTAGTGAGAGATGTGATAAGGATGGATTAAAAAAATTGTTAAAATTGGACGATTACAATTTTATTCTTTATCATAAAAGTAATTTAAAATAAAATATAATGAGTGTAAATTATGATAAAATAAAATGTGAGTTATTACTTCAAATAAAAAGTTAAAAATTGTTGAAATTTTATTAAAATAAAATGGGATCGATAGAAATTAAGTTAAAAGAAATTACGGATAATTAACTCAAATAAAATTAAATAATAATTTCAATTGATAAAATTATTTTAAATTGAAATGTGATTGTTTAAAGTTAATATAAATTAAAATGTAAGTAATTTAAAAATGATGAAAATAATGTAAAAAATGTCAGTAATTTGAAGTTAATAAATTAAAATGTATTAATTGATAAAAATAATTTAAAAATAATGTTGTTCATGATGAAAACTGATAATAATATTTTAGATGTGATGCTCATATAACAATGAATTACAATAAGTCTAGGTAATCATATTAAATTATAAATATATACAAATAAAAAATTATAAGCCCTTACACATTAATCATGATAATTTAATTTTAATACCTAATTACATTAGTAAAAACATAACAATTCTAGAGACTTAACAGTCTGAGAAACAAAAATAACATAAAATTAGATGAAGATAGGAAGACGTGAAAAGAAGATATTTATTAATTTTTTCATCTCTTATCCTTCTTCTATTTTTATATCATTTTTACAAAATTTACTATTTATATTTTTATAACTATATAAACTTTCTAAACCTATTCAAAACTTAACTATAAACTTAAACTCTATTAATAAAAACAAACAAATATCAATATGTGCTTATGCATAAATTTAAAACTAGTGAATATAAAATAAATACAAGAAAAAGAAAAGCACGGAGAACTAGAATGAATGACACTTTTATTAGAGTATGCTTGGATAAACAAATGTAAATGTGAATGTTAACAAAAAAAAAATGATAAAAAACAAATATTAATAAATATCCCTAAAGAATAGGACATTTTCAACCAACCAGAAAGATATTCTAAACAAAAATTCTAATGTTTGTTTTCGCTACTTTCTCTTCATCTAAAACTCCTTCGCGCCATGACCACAGCTTGATAGATGATGAACAAAATTCAAATTTATTGCTGACAACATCCCTAAATCCCAAGATCAACACTCCTGGTTTGCTGTCTAGAAGCACAGTAAAACCCTCATTCTTTATTGATTGAAGCACAAACTCTCAAGATTGCAGCCATTTCTCGGATTAATGATACCAAAGACATCTCGCAAGATCCCAATGACGATTTTTGACATGGGGACTTTGTTCATATAAAATTCTATGCAATGAACTACACAAGTTTAGCCTCATCCTCCTAAATCATACTATTGAAAAACTATCATGATTGTTCAGCAGTAAGCATCAATGATGACAAAGAAGCTGTACAATCTACGATGTTAATGAAGCCGTTTGCATCTTTAGAGGTCTTCTCCATGGTTGTTCAACAGAAAAGGCAATTGAGCATTGATATCTTATCTACCTGCCGATCTTGCACTTTAAAGACAAATCTATGCATAAAATTTCTAACGCCAGGTGTGTTCAAACAATGATCAAACTAACCACACTTTTGACATGTGCTCTATCAAACATGATTTAAGAGATAGCAACTGAGATATATATTCATCATGAAATTTGCTGCATCACTGGTCTTCAAAGTAACAATTCAGTACATAAGGAGGGGAAGGCAGGTTTGCAACACATTTAAACTGTTCCAGTAAAATATTTCAGGTCAATCCATTTGTTACAATGAGAATTAGATACTTAATAACTAAACAAATACAAAAATAATCACCTTTTGCTGCTTGTACTTATTCCGGACAGCTTTGAAAGACGCTGCTTTTCGTAACAAGTATAGGTCATGCAAGGTTAGGACACATTCTTTCAATTCAGATGGTTTGTAACCCGAGCATTCACTCAAAGAAGGGGTCTGGAATAGGTTTTCAACTGTAAGTATCTTGAATAAAGGCTAATAGCTCAAATTATTTCAAAGATCCCCGTATAACTAGTCATAACATGAAAATACTAACCCATGGATGCACTTCAGGCGAGACAATAAATCTGGAAAGAAATACAGCTGACGCTGCCACAACAGAAGGCAAAAATCTCAACAAATCATAGTCCAGCAAACTTAGCTCAGCCAGATAGCGTCCCAAAAATTCAATCTGTGAATTTGTAGTCTGAAATAACAAATAAAAGGAAAGCAATTAGTAAACAACACAATGAAGCTTTTAAGTCAATGAATAACAATTGGTGGAGCAGTTTAACTTACCAATTTGTTATCAGAAGCAACATCAGCAAACCTCCTGAATAAATAAACACTTAATTAATTTCATGTCAAAAGAGGTGAAATATTCATATTCACAATTCTCAGTCCTTACCTGAGAAAGGTATTCACAGTAGGATTTCCCATTTCAAAGTTTAGTGACTTTAGTATGTCAGCTTCCATCTTAACAACCTATATATACATATATGAATATATATAATCAGTAGCCATGAAAACCAAAGAGTTATAAAAAAGACAAATCACAAACAAGAAATCAATTTGGTGCTCTCAAAAATAGAATAGCATTGTATCTTTACCTCTGCCTTGTCATATGTGTAATCAGTGATACTGCAAAAATCATTCACACAAGGTGGATCCATTTCCTCGTATTTGCTACACATTAAAAAGACACAATTGTAATTTTGAAGTAAGTTAAAGAGAACAAATATTGAACAACATAAAAAAAAAAGTATCAGCAGCAGCCTTACGATGCAATGAGCATGGAGGAAACACCAAGTAACTGAAGTTTCGATTTAGTCACAGGATTAATGGACAAAAACCTATCAATGTATGAAACAGAGAGATGAAGAGTGTCCGGAAGAAGTTTGTACTCCTCACCCACTTCTACTAACCAATCCACCAAGATTGCTCTCATGGTAGGTGTAACTAGTTTCTGCACTTTCTCAAGGTAGTCAACCATTGGTCTCCTCTTTTTCTGCATCTGAGAAAAACGAAATTTAAAACTGAGATACCTGAAATTCTCAAAAACAAGATTAAGAGTTTGTTAATGTGAAGAAATCAAAATTACCTCCATTTCATGAAGATACTCATAGAGATCGGAAACAATGGATTCATCTATATGGAAGGAAGAAGAGTGGTCAGATTTGGGAGATGGCTTCTTCGCATTGAGATTCTTCACACCTCGCGATTTCTCTTTGGAAGGATTCTGAGTTCCTGGGACAATAAGATTTGGTAAATTGGGGAGTTCAGCCAACGCAACCCTATGCCTTTTGGGGTGTTGTTTTTGGACCAAGACCATTGCATTTGCCTTTCTCTTTGAGGCAGCACGAGTCTCCATCTTGTTCCTTCTGTGGTATGAATTTGGAAGAGAGGGAGAGAACAGACAGAAGGAAGAAGATGGACTTGGAGTTTTTGGTGGGGAAGAGAGATTGGTGCCATGTTTATGTATAATGGGAATAGAGATTGGAGGGTTTCCAAAATGAATTAGTGTGTCTGAAAATTTTGGGAGTTGGCGTGGGTGAAAATTTTGAGATTTCGTTTTGGTTCCAAATTCAAAAGGTATAGTGTGGTTTAGGGTTTGCGTAGAAAAAGAAGAGAATTTTCACATGGCGGGAAGGGACGCTTCTTTTCCGCCCTAACAAATCTTTTTACACTTGTATGTGTAATATATATATATATATAATCATTTTTTTTTATTCCTTAAATAAATTTTATAATTTTTATTTTTTAAATGTAATTATTTTTTAAAAATGGAATAAGTTTTTATAAAAAAAATATTTTTATTTATAAAAAAAAAATCTATAAAAATTTCATTAATTATATTTTATTATAAAAAAAATTGAACATACATGTACGTAACCTAGAATAGCTATAATATTCATTAATTTTGTTTCATATCTAGAAGTTTAAATATGATTTCAGTTCTTGAAATATAGATAAATTTATTATTGGTTTCGATTCTTTTTAAGCATTTCCTTTTTGTTTCACTCAGTTTTTGTAATTTTCATAAAATTTATATTTTGGAAACTCTTCAAAATTTATACTACCATCTACAATTACTTTTATTCAATTTTTATTTAATAATTAAATTAATATTTTAATTATTTAACTTAATTCAGTATTTTATTAATATTTAGAGTTGTTAAGTAATTTGAAAAAATAATAAGTTTTTTCCTTTTAGTTTAGTTCTTCTATTTCTTTTCAAATTTTTATAATATATATAGATGATTTAGCTGCAGTCCATACAAAGTATTTTTTTAAAGGAATAATCTAAAATGAATAAAATATTATAGAGAACAAAATAAAAAATACATAACAAGGAAAAAGATAAAATACTTACAAAAAAAGTAAATAAAAAGTCATTTTAGAAAACAAAACCAAAATAGGACTATATTTTAATGATAAAAGCTTACTAAAATGTTGAAAAATATGCATATTACAACTACTCGATCTACAAGTTTTCCATTTAATTGCTTTTCTTGATAATTCAGCTATTTGTTCAATTTACATCTCTGGAACTTTTACATGTTTTATATTTCATCATTTGATTCTTGATTACTTCATTAGTCAATGGTATATTTTCGATTCCTGTAATCAAATTTCTTCCGAGACCTGGCAATTCTCGACACTTTATCAAACCTTACAATTTTAGTTTACAAATCCTGCATCATTTTAATAATTTTGAAATAAGTACCCAAAACGTAAACAAGGTTAACAAGTAAAGCCGGGTAACGTGGAAGTAGAGAAATGTAGCAAATGAGCCTGTACAAAAATGCTGTTACAAATAACACAGGAAATGAATATTAGAGTACTAGAGGTATGTCCCCTATACTTTACATTTGGAAATCCAAAACACAAACTATATTGTTTGAAAAACAAGCAGCAACTTTATCACCATCTTTGTTCCAATTAACTTCAAATATCCCACCTTTTCCGGTGTATGTTTTTACAATCTTGCCTTCCTTCACGGACCATATATGCACGTATCTGTCCATAGAGCCACTTGCCAGATACTCCCCATTAGGACTGAATGCAACCGAATATACAGGATCCCTGAATGTTACAACAGAAAACAGTGTATTAATTAAAATGCTAAAATTGTAATATGCAGGGACATTAATGATTTTTAATGCATTTGCTTGTCGCTGGTGAAATCCTGTTGGAATCCAGTTATTCTGTTACCATTCACTTCAGTTATTGTCGGTTGTCAATTACTGGAAATGTATTTATAAACCTCTTTGTACTGAGATCCAGTTCATCATTTCTCTCTCTAACTCAGTATTAGTAACAGGAGATTATTTATCTTTGCTCTATCATTTTGCTTCTTCGTCCTTTCTGTAGGCATCAGTGTACATGGTAGATGCTTCAAATCCCTTTTTTCTTCACCCGTTGGATAATCTTGGATTGATTCTTGTTTCTCTACCAATCAGGTGATCCATCAATAGCTCTCTTTACATGACTCAAAAAGAACATCAGCACTAGCTTCAGCAGCAGCTACAGATCCAAGTTACATAAGCTTTGGTTCCCACAACAGAATCATTTACTTCACACCTTAGTACATTTCTCAACCATATTATTACTGCATTTATCTGAGGAACATGGATCACTAAAAAAGTAACCCATGGTATTTCATTTCATTCTCCAGCCAAAGCTGAGTACCAAGCTTGGTGTGTTTTACGACAACCAAAGAAGCAACTTATATCAAAGTAACTCATGGTGTTTCACTCTTCAGCAAAAGTTGAGTACTGAGTCTGGTGTGTTTTACCAGTACACTATAACCAAAGAAGCTACTTAGGTCCTTTGAGTTAGTTACTGATGCAGTTATGGATTTCTATGATATCCACAATCAAAGCTCAAAACACAGATATTAACTGCCATCTCATCTGAGAACATGTTTACTGTAGATTCCTATAATTCACACCAAATCCCAACACCAATAAGCAGATATCCTCGCAAAAGCTCTGTTAAGAAACTTGTTCAGGCCACATGTCCAATGTAAGATTCCTTGAAATCTTCCTCCACAGTCCAACCATGTTAGGGGAGTATAAAAACATTTATTACGGTTTGTGACAGTCAGATCCCGATTATTCTGTTATCTTTTCAGTTAATGATGGTTTTTGATTACCTGCCAAAACATTTGACTTTATAGATCTCTTGGTTTCTCTCTAAAGCTTAATATTTCCTATTTGTTAGCAACTGCCTATTAATCCTCTTCAATTCTTCAGTTTTGTGTCATTACCAATTAATAGTATATGGTACATGATATATGAGCCTGGATAAAAAATGCATCCATCCATTCCTACAAATGCATATGCATGAGTGTCTGTGCGTGCATTATGCTTGTGAAGCATGATGTTTATAGTTTCTTCACCTGTGACCATTTAAGCTGTAGATTACACTCCCTAGTTCCACGTCCCATAGCTTTATCGTTGAGTCAAATGAGGCACTGTTTGAGGGAACAATAATCGTAAGTAACAGGGAAATACAAAATAATGAGATTTTTTGGGTTTATTTTAATGTGTGCCTTCAGGGACACAGTTCAAGGACAAGTAACATTTATTATGTGCATTAAGGACTTAAAGATAAAAGAAAAGTATTGATTTTTTTAGATTTTTAAGATATTAAATGCTTGTACTTTTCATTTAATAGTATATATTTTTAGTTTTTAACCTCCACTCCCAAGACACAAGTTAATAAAACCATTTTTTCAAAACAAAAACTTTTTCACGAAGATACATTTTCATATCTTACTACTATTGCTGATTTTGCATGATATTGAAAGCATATTTACCTTGCTAGCACTAACTGCTGATTGGGACTGTTGGTACCAGGGCCTGTAGGGCTCCATCGAATTGTATATATCCCCTAAAGGATCATTTCTTGATTAGAAAGAGAACAAAGGGAATAAGAAAGAACAAAGCGCACAGACAAACATCTCTCCAAACCTTGACATGTTCCTTCAAATCATGCAAAAAGTTATCCTGCTTTAAACTCCATATCTGCAACATAGTTTCATGAAACAGCCAATTGGACATGACAAATAATTAGTGCCAGTGATGTTTACCCTTCCACAAACAATTTTCTATCAATGTTTTTTGTCCTAAAATGCAAAAAAAAAAAAAAAAAAAAACATTTCTTGTTTCTTTTTTTTTTTTTTATTTAATATTAAATTTTATAAATTTTTTTTTTTTCTTTAACTTCTATTTTTTTTTTCTTCACGACCCTTATCTGATCTTCACTGATTATATTATAGCATTAAAATAAATTCTTTTAAAATAAAATGTACATCTGCAGTTCACTGATGTATCTCTGTATTATATAACAACCAAGTGAAACCAAGGGATAGTTTTCTGTTGATTACTTTTGCAGTGTGATCATCGGAGCAGGAAGCCAGCAAAGAACCTGTTGGATCCCATTTAATGGCATTAACTTCATCCTGAAACAATAGCATTACAGAATGTTTGAGGAAAGATTAAAAACCATATTTGAATATGCTCATAGCTTAATACAATGAACATTTTATTCTATTTTTTTTATGGACAATCACCCTGTCCTTTCAATTTAAAAGTTGGTAGTTTAACAAAATAAATTTATCAGAGGACTGGTTGACAAGGACGAGATACCTGATGCCCGGAGAAAGTTTTGATTGGTCTATTTTCTCCAATTTTGCAAACATGTATCATTTTATCAGTGGAGCATGTAGCAAACGTAACATTGTTTCGCCAATCAACATCAAGAGTTGGACCTGATACAATTTGCTAATAACTAAGACTACAAGGAAACTCATACAGAAAATCAAAAGCTTTATTCACCAGAAGATATGCAAAAAACAAACTTACCAGTATGAAATTCGAATAGTTGTTTCCATTCCCCAGTCTTTATATTCCACACAATAGCAGTCTTATCCACACTTCCACTAAGAAGATAATCCCCCTTCTTGTTCCACTTCAAGGAAAATATTGGACCTTTGTGCTTGTTTAGTGTACTATTCAACTCCCCTAATGAACCTCAAAAAGGAAGAGGTCAGTTAACAGCAAAGGATACAAGACCCAGGGTCACAAATAATGCACATATCATGCCAAGAAATACATATTTATAAAATAAAATATCTAACAGCTCACCATCTCTACTCCATATTCTTGCTTGACCATCGTAGGAACCAGTTGCCAATAGTGTTCCGTCTCCCTTTGTAATAAAAACCACACTAAAACATATTAGCTGGGGAATAAAATTGAAACATAAGTGGAAGAGGAAATTCTTAGTATTCTTGATTGGCCATCATAGGAACCGGTCGCCAATAGTGTTCCATCCCCCTTTGTAATAAAAAGCATAGCAAAAGATATAAGCTGAGGAATGAAATTGAAGACAAAATTCATAGTGTTTGACTAAGGTGGGGTGGAAGACCCAGAAAAGGTAAAATTAATTGTACAAAGATTTTCATGGTACGTATGCAACCACAGTAATGCTACAAAGACTTACATTCCAATCGAGTGTTGTCACATCCTTGCTCTTTTCATTGGTGCTTTCTTTAAAGTGCTGCAGCACCACAACATTTACTGGTTCATTTTCCACACCAGAGTCACAAGGCCCATCAGCAATTTTCCAAATTCGAGCTGTTGAATCTCCAGATCTGGAATAGTTAATCAAACAAAATTGACATATTGGCCAATTTTAACATAAATTTGAAACAAGGAAACAAAAGGATAGCTGTTCATACTGTTTGCTAAGTGTTCATCCTGCATAAGTAACATCACAAACTGAGCTACTTCAACATTAAAATGATTTTAATAAATAAAATATTTACTTCACAATTAATTTATGATAGAAAACAGCATGTATTGTTGCTGTAGGCAAATTACACTGTCATACTCTATGTTCCGTAAGTAGTTTAAGTTATAGTTTTACTGAAGGTATAAATAATTCAACATTGGATCAAAGTATTAAAATTTGAGGATTTGAGAATTTCAATCAATTTGAAGTACAAGCCCACGGACAAAACTTAAAAATCAAGGGAATGCTTGTCATGACAAGCATACTACCCAATTGTATATTGATACATAACTAGTTCCTTCGACTTATAAACATTAAGAAACTAAATTTCAAATTCTTCGTAGCTAGAGAATTACTATGTGTCCTATATTACGATGGTTGTCATAAGGAACTTATAAAACACTGTTTCAAATTTGGAAATAACCAGCAATTCATGAATAGAAGAATAAAGGACAGGCAATAAAAGAAACAGAAAGAAGAAGAGCTACTGTCTTCAAAATAGAATGGATTAACAGGGAGAATATACTTTTGTGAACAAATGTGTTTTCTTTACAAAGTGGCTCGTACTCACCCAGACGCAAGAAGTGGAGCTGATGGATTCCAAGCACAGGCAAAAACCTGTCAGGAATGAAATAACTTTCAATAAGCCTCACAATAGGAGGAAAACCTACACGGAAAATAAGAAAACAGAAAAATACAAACCTCGGATGAATGACCTTTCAAAATTTTTACATCATCACATGGAGTATCATTAGGCGACGACATGGGGCTCTGTGAAATCTCCATTGGCTCAGGCCCTGTGCATAACAGCTTTACTTTTTCCCTTATATGACATCCTATATTCATAAAGATTGATAGCCAATGGGAAAAAAACTAAATAAAACATTATACAGTAATATTTACCTCCATGTGCTCTATTGTTTAGATTTTCAACAGTAGTCTTATCTTCATGTTTCTCTGTATGGTTTTGGTTTTGATCGGTATGTTGTGTTTCTTTATATTCATCCTTTGGTTGCTCCTTCTCTTTTTCTAACCTTATTTTTTCCAGTCTCTGTTCATTTTCCTTTTCTTTTCTCTCCTTCTCTCTTTCCTGAACATGTTCTCTCCTTGCGTTGTCGTGAGTCGAGCCATTCACTATTTTATTCGATTCGGATTTATGTTGACGTAGATTTTCCTTTTTGGCTTTTACTATATTGTGTAGCTCATTGGGCTCCTTTGTGATAAGATCCAGAGGTTGTAAAAACGAGAAATCCTCATCCATGTCAGCATCACTCTGGAGACCTAACACAGACACCAATCAGCTTAAGGTCCTCGAGCAATGCATTCATTATGTGCATTTAGTACTAATGACTTGAACATCGGATAACATATTACGAAGATGAACAACAAAAATTAAAAATGCTTACACCACTCAGGTTAGCTTCCAGCTCAAGATATTGAATGCCTTTCTGTATGAATGTAACAAGAGCACCCGGTGGAACCACATTATCATCATTTTTGCATCTATCAATCCCCGCTTCATACCCGAATGCAAATGCAGAATGTGTAAAACCTGAAATAAAGCAGCCATCAGAAAATATGTGAGAAGAAATTCAACAGAGGGGAACACGTTATCTTCAGTATATTTTCCTCTTTTAACAAAAATCATATTACAGGAAAAATTATATGATATGTAACTATGAAACCAAGGTTATGACAAGATATTAAAATAATAATTACCCTAATATTGCAAACATGACCGAATCTACTAACTTTCTTGAAACCATGGTTTCGAGTAATAAATTATATCAAATGAGAACTTAAAAACTTCTCATTTAAACTAGTTGACAAAGGTAATGATTAAAGCTTTGGGTTTACAAAAGTGAAGCAAAGAAATGGAAGCTAAAATGAAAGAGTTCCTCCTAACTAAGTACCGTAATAGATATTGATATTTAAGAGTTTGTAATGTGCAAGAAAAGAAGCGAAAAATTAAAAGAAAAAAAAAAAGGTTAGGAAAAGGACGAGCCTGATTCGTGAAGGTAACGGAAGACTAAGTAGTTCAATTCAGTGGAGGTGATTGAGATCATTGTGATTGTTGATCAGTTTATTTAAGGGAATAGCTTGAGTGGCTCAAGTGTTAACTGCAGAGAAAATGCTCGAAGAAGAGGTGTTGAAGTGAGGTGGTGGTGGTGGTGGTGGGTTGGGGTTTGGGCGGATACCGGGTCGCAATCACGTTTGGGCTTTTCTATTTCTTACCATTAAAGTTTGGGCTTCTTTTTCTGGTATCCCATAGTTTTCCTTTTTTATATATTTTTATTAGATATAACTCAAAATGAGTTCAATAATTTTTTTGAATTATATGTCCTAAAATTCCCTTTACCATTAGTTAATTTTAAGAAACAATTACTTGTATATTACATTCAAAACTTAAAATAAAAAAAATTACTCGTCTAGTTTCTTAGTTGTGCAAACTTACTTTTTATTTCTATACTTACAAATGATTTATTTTTTCTTTTGTCTATTTTAAAACAACGAATAAGAAATATTTTTTCTATGATTAATTTGTGGTTTTTTTTTTCGCTTGGTGAAGTAATATAAGTCCTTTCCTGAAAGCCAAAAGTTTCGCCACTACTTCTTTCCTTACTAGTCTGACAGGCAGGTCTTGCCTCCAATCCAATTCCACTGTTTCCCTCTCCTCTCATCTCAAAATGTCCGAACCGGAAAACGCACCCGAACCCCAATCCGAACCCCAATCGGAGCAAGACTCCGTCCCGCCGTCGAAGCTGTCTACTGAAGACCAACCCGCCGCTGCCGCCGCCGCCTCCAAGCTTGGTCCCGCTAGCGTCTCCTTCACCATTTGGCCTCCCACTCAGCGCACGCGCGATGCCGTCATCAACCGCCTAATCGAAACCCTGTCCTCCCAGTCCGTCCTCTCCAAGCGCTACGGGACAATGCCTCCCGAGGAGGCCTCCGCTGCCGCGCGCCAGATCGAGGATGAGGCCTTCGCCGTCGCTAGCGGCTCCTCCACCTCTGATAGCGACGGGATCGAGATCCTCCAGGTTTACTCCAAGGAGATCAGCAAACGGATGCTCGACACCGTCAAGTCTAAAGCCACAACCGGCTCTCCCGCCGTGGATAACGGCGTTGCTCAGACCCCTACCTCCGAAGTTGCTCCTACCCCTGCCGCAGAGAGCGATCCTGCCGCTGCTGCCGAGTCTGAAACCTGATCTTTCGGGATTATAGTATATTATCTTAGGGTTCCCTTGCTGAGGGTTTATATTTTAATGTTATATACTCTGATGATGTTCTTTCTGTAAAACTAAGTTTATTTGTCGTGCAACCAATTTTCATTATATATATTATCTTGAACATCTTAGTTTTTCTTTGTTTCCTCCAAACATTACTGTTTATGTCTCTGTTTTCGGTGCATATTGATTGTTTATTGCAGACTCTCAGTCTTACATTCTTTTGGTAAGCCTGCAAGTCATGAAACTCTTTATGGATGGTTAAACTTGTATACTTTTCTGTTGCAGTATTTTCCTCTCTTGTGTTGTGCATGTGTCTTTTTCTCTTTAAGCTTGCTTTTTTTATGTTTATACTGGTAGTAAGTTGGAATTAGATATACAACGAGAGAATGTAGTTCAGAGTTGTTAACTATAACCTGTGAGTAATGAGTAATCAATACTGATATTTTATTTGTAAATGGATAAATTTCTTGTTCAAAGTTTGGCTTGCCGTTGTATCATGTTCTATACCCTTGTGTGACAGGTTACAACAAAGCATGTGTGTTGTAGACCTGGGGTTTAAAGTGAAATGTGGTATTATTTGAAAGTGACAATGGGTTGCATAGGTTTGGAGATGGGAGGAGTAAATTTTAGATCAAAATCTGAAAAGACTTCAGGATTTCTATCTAGTCCCAGAAGGAAAAGGCGTGCTCTTCAGCCCTTCTACAGGAATAATTAAGTTAAACTCATACATGGTAAGGCTTCTCTACTTAGTTGAAACATACTTAAAAAAATCTATTTATAGGATCCCAAAATTTGAATGCTTAGAGCTGATTGCGGATGACAAAATTTAATTGCTTTTTGAATTTAGAGAATGATAATGGTATATTATGCAAGAGAATGTAGTTCATAGGTGTGCATATCATTCATGTATATAGATTCTTATTTTCATAAGAAATATCTACTGTCTATGCGATTACTAATTTTCTTAAGTGAACTTGACTAGTCACCTTTAGAGGAATCTCCCCTTCAATCTTGAGACATTGTTTAAAGAGATTGCATTTTGTATAACTCAGACATAGCTTAATAGAGATTGTTTGTTTCATAGGCTAATAGTACTTTAGTGCAGATCCCTAAACATCTAAACATTAAATACATTTAATCATGAACATACTAGTATTTCCTAAGTGCATAAACTGTAATCATTTCCAACAATTTATTGAACACTAAAACCACAAGCTTGAGATTAAACTTTTCCACACTTAGAATAGCAGAATAGCGACTCTTCAATGACTTGTATAATTAATATTCCTCATTGTGCATCAACACACAGTTATATCTATATTATCCTTTTTCATGTGCTGTGAGGTCTTGTTGATTTCTGATTTCATGGTCCTATTCATCAAATTTTGGGTTGAGTCTAATATTACTGCTTACTTGATTTCAATTTTAAATCACCATTAGTTTCTCAGAAACAAATTCTCCTTTGTTATTAGTTGGAGTGTCAAATTTCTACTATTGTTTGTGCCAAGTATTTGTATCTTGTTGTGACCCATACATGCTTATATTTGAGAGTTGAACAGCTTGAAGTTTTTTTATATGCTTTATGACTGTTTATTTGTTGTGTATTGAAGTTGTCTATACCTTATGACTGCAATTATGATTCATGAATTCGATGATTAATCTATTTAACTAATATATTCCCATTTGTGCTCAATGATCAGAGCAATTTGCTGGGCCATGTGTGTATTCAGATTAAACAACTTTACCTTGGTTAATATGTCATTAGGAGCATTTTATGTTATCATGCACCAGTAACTTAGGGTCGTTCTGAACTGGGGAAGGCATCCTGTATTTTGATAATCTTTTATGGAGTTTTAGAGAATGTATTGTCTGTATTATATTGTGTGTTTCGATGACTGTGTCTTTGTTGTCTATTAGAGTTGTCTATACCATAAGACGATGCAATTATGATTGAATTTGATGATGAACCCACTGAGCTAATATATTTCTGTGTGTGCTCAATGATCAGAGCAATTTGCTGGGACAACGTACATAGTACTGTTCTGTGGATTCAGATAACACTTTACCTTGGTTAATATTTCATTAGGAGTTTTATATGTTCTCATGCATCTGTAGCTTAGGGTGGTCTGAACTAGAAAAACATTTCATATTTTAATAATCTCTCATGGAGTTGTAGAGAGAGCCTATTATCTGTATTATGTATGATGTGTGCTGGTTATGAACATATTTTGTAATAATTGTGTACTCTTTCTAGTCATTGCATTCTGAACTTATACTTTCTGTATAAATACAAACTTACCGTGTGGATTAAGGTCTAATGGAAGAAAATAAAAATGAAGAAAAAAGTAGTTGAATAATTATGCAGTATTTAGAGTCCAGATTCAAAACAAAAAAAAATGTAGCAAATCATGCATCCTTATTGTTTCATTATTGTTTATTCCACAATAAAGGATGACCACTACATACTCTTAAGGATGACCATGAAATATAGTTTTTGAGTGGTCGTATGGAAAGCAGCTCATTGGTTCGCATGTGTTGTATCCTGCTCTGTATTTATTGTTAGAACATGATGGCACATGTATCCTTGTTTGATGTCCTTTGTAACATGACTGTGTATAATGGAGTTTTGGGAACAAAAAGAAAAAAAAAATCAGCATCTGGGTGCATGATTTTCTATTATATCGGCTTCTCTTGTAAGAAAAAGGAAACTTTATATTTCTTACCAGGATTTGGGGTGGAGGAATGGTTGGTTTTTCATGGTTCTTTTCTTACCCACAAATTTGCAGAATGGCAGGCGCTCGTGTCCTTATCGCAATGTTTGTCCTTATCGCAATGTTTGGTACAGTTCTTATACTTTCTTCTCTGAGATGCTGAGAAAAATAGTACTAACATCTTGAATGGAAACTCTTAATCTTGGGCTACTTTCTTTATTTGAATTGTGATTCCATTCCTCCTTCCTCGCCTCCCTCTGACAATGCATTACATCTTATGTTGGCTTTGGGTAATTCTATGTTGAGGTTGTGTCTTTTGAGCATGTGTTTAAACATAGACATTTTTTACGATTTTGTAATCAACAACCAATAATGTGAGTTAGAAAAAAACAATTCATTCGATGATACGTCAATCTTTTGAGTGGCCTACTTTTACTGAAGGTTATTTGCCATTTCTATATTTCAATTTGTGGTGATATGCAGTTGAATACTAAGCGAATGCAGTTATCTGTGTTCCATGGTCATGAATATGGTATAAGCTTCCAACTGTGGCTTTCCTTTCCTTTAGATATTTACTTTTATGTGGATTTTCAAATGCAAGATGTCAACCCCTTGGCTGGTATGTGATTTTTTGATTCACACGGTGACTGTTCATTGTTTTTGTTATATTCTAACTGGACATTTTTTTTTTGAATCACTTTTGATTTTGACTCTCTATCACTTGTAATGGGTGTATGAACTTACAAAGTTCTATTCTAAAAAATATCATACAACTTGGAATTAAGACAATATGAGTGGTGTTATTTTTACCCTAGTCCCTAACTTGGTTTTTTCTCTTTACTATTGATTTCTTCTTACTCCTTTCTTCAATTCTTTTCTTATACTATAATTTATTTTTCTGTCAATTCCCCCAACCTCCAAAAGCCTCCTTCTTTTATTAAACAATGGTATTCTTAGGCTCATAAAGTGTTTTAATTCTGATAAAGACTTCGTAAACTTTAGAAGTAATATGTAACAAATAAGTTTTCGTAAGGAGATTAAAAATGGTTGAAGAAGTGATAGGACAAATAATACGGAGAAGTTAACGTTATCAATGTAACTACCTGTATTCAAATGCATTATTTTTATTTTGGGTACACTTAAAAAAGTTAATAAAACAAATAAAATTAAAATATACTGGTTACTTTAAATATTTAATTAAAATAATTTCATTTGATAAAAGTATTAGATCGTACATGTACATTATTACCTGAAATGAAACAAACATATTTTATTTTGAAAACACAAAATAATAGTTAATAAAAATAAATTAAACACAAAAATGCATCTTTAATTATACCGCATATAAAAATTATCTATTGTAAATAAAACTTACACGTTCCCTAAATAACAATCTGAAAAAAATTATATAAAATGAAACTTTACAAAGATGTTCAGTATTCGGGTGGGGAAATCAGGAATTCTAAATATAATATTCAAAGAAAAAACAAATGTATGCTGTGATTCGAGTTTAAGATTCTCGAATTCATTACATGAACAGTAAAAAAAAAAACATATTTTATATTTGAGTATTTAAATTTTGTTGGGAGCTGATAGGTATAAATTATAATAATGTTAAAAAAATTTATTAATGTAAAAAAGTCACGGTCCACGATAGCCCGGTGTTCGTGAACTTGAATTTGCTAGTTGACAAGTTCGCGCAAGGGTATGCTGAGTTTATTTGTACAAGAGAGACACATATAAGATAACAATGACATTTAGTTATATTAATCCTTTTAATTTTTTTATATAATTAAAATAACATTGTCAAGAACTATTTAAAAAAGTTGTCAAAAAAAAAAAAATATATATATATATATATATATATATATATATATATATATATATAAATTTTTTTATAAATTTTTTAAAATTAATGATAAAATATCATTATCCTTTACAGATTATCCATTGTCAAAAAAATCTTTTTCCTTGTCAAATACATGTTCATCTTAAAAAGTAATTGTCGGAAAAACCAAATACGATCGTGTATACACAACATGGTCAAGTTTTGACGCAGCGTCCCTCATTCAAACATTATCTTGTCTTTGACTTTAATTCAGGAGATTTGTTAAGGTCTGCATTTGGGAAACACTTCCACATTTATGCTTTGAAAATGCAACAATAGTCTATTATATACTTTATATTCATTATTTTACTTTTTAATTTTTTTACAAATATTAAAATTAACTTTTTTAATAATCAAAATACTGATAAGAATGGATTGTAAAGAAACATTTTCCTATGTCAAAACCACATTTCAAGATCCTCACTAACTTTAACGCATCTTCCCGTCGTCATGTTTACAATGAATAATAAGTTGATGATAGAAGTCGTTTGTAGGGTTATAATTAATTTTCCTACATAGACCACTTAAATATTAATGTAACTAAATATAAATACTCTTTTTATGCTAATAACTCAAATACTCAAAATAAGATCTGCATATACATTGATTAAAAACATCAAACATCTATCTGTCACGCCTTGTTTTTACAACGAGCAAACACTCTATGCAAAGTACAGACTGCATAACGTATCAGATCAGTGTCTGTGAGAGAAGTTGTTTTTCTTCTCAAAAAAACATAGTAACAACATGGGAAAAAACAATGTAAAAACCAAAATCGAAAGAAAAAATAATTTAATGGCTGATTCAATGTAGTTAGTTAATGTCCAGGTCCTTTTTTGCTGGGTCCAGAAGCTAGTCTAAAAGACAAGCTGCGTTTAGAAACACGAATGGTTGAATTGTTGGAAGATACAGCAAAGAACCCTCTCCAGAGAGAAAAACCCGATCCTTTCAACTCCACACAGTCCTCAGCTACCTCTGTTAGCACCTTCGATCGAAGAACTCGGCTATGCACGGAACAAAACTGTGATGACAACACAAACACTATGGTAACCAACGAAATGCAAAGGCTCTTCTTCATCGACATCGTTGTTCGGGAAACAAACCCTTTGACAAATAATAATAATCCTTATTCAAAGGCCTCTTGGTATTTTTTTTTTTTTTGGTATATTTCCAGCTATTGTATGTTTTGGTCTAAACCAAGAGCCACACTTGGTTTATATACACAAAAGTTTTGGTGAGGACGGTGAAGCGCTTTCCCACGTGGGCCCTTAAGAGTTGCATTCTGATTTGACTTTTGATTTTATTATGCTGTGCTATTTCTTTCCGGTGACATCGCTTGAAGATTTTGTGGTGGTGGCGCCCGTGTGGGGTTGCGCATCCTTTTCCTTTGAGGTTCTTCAACTTCTCCAAATTTTGACTTGTAATAAATTCCAACAATAAGTTTTCACCAATAACGTACCAGTTCACATCCCAGCTCGTGAAGGACAATAATAAAAAACAGTGACAATGAAGAATGCAAAATAAGGAAAAGTAGGTTAACTTGTTAAGGATGTAGTCTAGGTGGGTCTGCTTTTGCATGTTCACGTTCAACCATTAGTTTCACTTTCACACTGGTTTTGTGGTTTTGTTTTGACTTGTGGTTGTGTTTCTCTTACGCGGTGCATGCTGTGGTCATTCATATTTCAGTTTTTAAACATTTTATGTGCTTTTTTGCATGCTCCACACACTAGTTAACAACTATGAACGTGTCCTTTCAAATTTATTGTCCACCTGTCAAGTACGGAAAAAGAGTGTGTGTTGCCTTTTCAAGTTCAATGACGGTGGTGTATGTATGTGGCCCATACCATCAAAACCATGCGCATACAAACAGCCATCTATATCTATATATGTCCATTACTCGACATAACAAAATTTAGGGTTACTGATTCACAAGGGCGATTTAGTGATAATTTAATCGAAAAGTGTCGATAAAGAATTTATAACTATGTCAAAACTTATAATTGTATAACTCTAATACTCTTTCTTAACAACTGTTCACTGAAAATTGAATTTATGATCTAGATTTTAATATCAATTATTATTGAATCGAACACTTATTTTCAAAAATTATAATTGTTAATGAAGATATAATTCTTTCTATTTAATAGCGTAACTATCCTACAAATCTAGTGAAACTCAATTCACTTAACTTCTGTTATTATGGACAATTAATATCACCTAAACATAAGATGTCTTTTACGTATATTTCTTATATAACAGTTTTCATGATTACAAATGCTACAAAATTTGAACTAGTACTCCTTCCCTGCCCCCACAAAAGAAAAGCGTGCAGCCACTTGCCTGTTCCTGGGTTCTTAGTTTATAAAATAGAGATTTAAAACCCCAAAAGGCCTTCAATGTTTTGGATTAATAATGCTATTTATGCAATCATTTAACAAATATATACATATACACTGCGCCGAACTTTATTCTCACAAGATCATAATTGGATCTTAGTTAAGAGCAATCACCAAACTAACCCCGTTTCTAATTAGCACAGTTGTTCCAATCTTAGTATGACTTTTAAAGGTCTCCAAACACATACTTCAATAGTATATACCCTTCACGACACAAAAAGGTAACCATGGTTACGAAGCTGAGAAAATAGGTTTTTTTATATTTCGGAGTCCATTTAAACTCAAATTTATAGAAATAAGTCTGTTAGAATTTATTTTTTTTTAAAATAGGTTTTTTTTAAAATAGGTTTAAGTCGTCATGATAGACGACATTATGAACGATTTCACCCTATTTTTAAGAAAAAAAAAATTAACGGACCTATTTTTATAAATTTGAATTTAAATAAACTCCATAATACAAAAAATCGAGAAAATATCATTTAAATGCTGAACTTAATTTTTAAGTTCATAAATGAAAGTGTGTTTATTTTTAAATTACTCGCTTTTCAGCTCTATATTTTTCTATATTTTGAAATGTATTATCAAGTATTTCTTTTATAATTTGCAAAGACATAATAATAATGCATATGGGTATTCAAAACTGGAGTTTGAAACGATGCAACAACCACTTCCGATTCATAATAACACGTGAAGGAATCTCTTGGGTTATAATAAAACACATTGTATTTTGTTATAGTGAATACAACCTTGTGAGGTTGACAAAACAGGTTCCCATAATGTCTTGTTATATTTCGTTGCCTAACAGAAAGGAAACCATGTCAAGAAATACATGCTTCTCAATTCATAGACCTAATTACCTAAAATTCTTACCGATAAAATAATCTGTTAAATATTTCTAATTGCAATCAATGCATGCAATCTCGTGAGCTTCCATTCATGAGACTCGGTCTTCTCACGTTTATCATTCTCATTCACTGACTATGACTGACACACCACAAAAAAATATATTATTTAGAAAAGAGTTTTCAATATTCCACGTTCATATTTTAATATTGAAACGAAGATCTGATTAAAATCCGAGAAGTGTGTTTTTTTTTTCCTTCTAATTGGGAAATTAATTAATAAGTCCCTGAAAGCCGTGACTAATCTGAGTAACAAATAAGTTATAATACATATTAGCTTGTATTAATTATATCTGCAAGATAATTAAGCAGAGAAAGTAGAATATGTTCCAATAAAATTGTTCATTTTCTCTGCTGTCTCCATATCCATCCGCACCTCACTTTATTCTCCGCAAAGGCTTTGTTTACATTTGTTGAGATTTGAGAACTCAACCTGCATTTAAAAATCTCCTCTGTACAGTTAAATTATCAAATGAATAAATGATACCTTGTAGATCTGATGTGGTTAATTACCATACGACTTGTTCTATCAGTGATTCTTGGCAAAGAAAATAAATAAATAAATCTGCTCTTACATCTAAAGTTCATATCAATAGATGTAAATTGTGTTTAATGTTTTTTCATTAGTTAATGTAGTCCCTCTGTCACTTTTAATTTCATGATTCAGATTCACTTTTCATTTGCTCAAAACCTTTAAATTTTGATGTTCTATTCAATTGATGTTTGAGATAAATTAGAAAACAAAATATTTGATAGTTTCAAAAAGAATTAAACAATTTGATTTTTTTTAAGAAAATATAAGGTGCATATATATATATATATATATATATATATATATGGTTCTTTAAACAGCGTAAGTTACACCAATAAAAAAATTGTCATGTTTTTTTCGTTTGGATCTGCAGCCCAAGGTTTTAAATATTGGACGGCCCAGGCCCTAACAATTCATTGCATAATTGTAACTGTTCAAACTTTTTACTTGAATACTCGCTGTGGCCGTGTGGAGGATATTTCAGAAATAATTTATTAAAAATATTAAAAAAATTTATAAAGTCAAATAAATAATAATTAAAACAGTAATTATTAAAAAGTTGCCTGGGTGGGATAATAATGATTATAATTAGAGATGACATAAATTGATCAGATATTGATATTGTCTAGTTGTATTTCAATCTGTAACAAAAAAATTAATCTATTATTAAATGTATATTAGAATATTCGTTTAATCTGCAAATATTTTTAAATACTTACAAATATTTAAAAAAGTATTTTATAAAATTTAAAAATAAAATTTAAAAAAATATAAATTAAATTTTAATTTTAATTTTTTATGAATATAATAGATATTTGGGGATAGTTAAAATAAATGTATATTAGAATATCAATTCTCACAGTGCATAGTAAATATTTTATCCATATATATATATATATATATATATATATATATATATATATATATATAT